>JAEEGL010329750.1_pt1 | contig 33340 bp, 32 predicted proteins | sample 9134231 | NCBI WGS metagenome assembly JAEEGL01 (sample SAMN16246548, study PRJNA631951) | gut metagenome | biome: gut microbiome; feature: rumen; material: fiber-attached | host: Bos | place: Iran: Karaj | collected 2018-10 | reverse complement strand
CCTACTGGCAACTATTCCGGCAACAGTGATTTTTTTGTTGATTCAAAAACATATTGTAAAAAGCATTACAACTTAGACGGTTATTTGGGGTGGATAGTATGGCGAATATTATACTCGAGGATGTTTCTAAAAAATACGGCGAATTCACATTGCAGCCATTAAATTTTAAGTCGAAGGAGAATGAGTTTATTGTTATTTTGGGTCCGTCCGGCTGCGGAAAAAGCACTCTGTTAAGATGCATTGCCGGTCTTGAAGAAATCTCTTCTGGAAAGGTTTGGGTGTCTGGAAAGGACGTAAGCTCGATTCACCCTGGCGAAAGAGATATGGCAATGGTTTTTCAGTCATATGCGTTATATCCCAACCTTTCGGTGTTTCACAATATAGCGTTTCCTCTAAAGTCGCAAAGACTTAAAAAGAAAGAAATTGAACGAATAGTAAAAGATGTAGCAAATAAACTTGAGATAACTCATATTCTAAACAGGAAGCCGGCTAATATTTCGGGAGGAGAAAGGCAACGAGTGGCAATCGCGAAAGCAATAATAAGAAAACCATCGGTCTTTTTGTTTGATGAACCACTCGCAAACTTAGACGTAAACCTGCGCGACAAGGCTAGATGTGAGTTTGAAACCCTTCACAAAACGATGGATGCCGTCTTTGTCTACGTGACACATGATCAGATGGAAGCGATGACACTTGGTGACAGAATTATAGTTATGAACAAAGGAACAATACAGCAGATAGGAACGCCGCATGATATTTATGCTTACCCCGCAAATAGATTTGTTGCAGAGTTTGTGGGAAGTCCCAAAATGAACTTTGTCCCCGCGAAAGTATACAATGAGTTGACAGGGCGAGAAATCAAAGATGTCTTGTCTTCTGAAGTTGTATTAGCCATTCGTCCTGAAAATGTAATTGCAACTAAGAATGAAGCGGGAAATGCGACTGTTTCTTCAGTTAAGGTTATTGGCCGTGATACTATTATGGAAGTGCTAATGGAGAATGTTAATTTGACAGTATGTGCTCGATACAATCAAAGTGCGAATATCAGAGTTAACGACAGAGTAAAATGCCAAGCATTGGATCGAGATTTTTTGTACTTTGACGGAACGACTGGGAAAAGATTGTGTTATGAGTTGGAGTGACATGCCCCCGAAAACTGTACCAGTTGCAAAGTTAGTCGAAATGAATAATAATAGAGACTGACAGGAGGTATAAAGAGATGAGTAGAGAGAAGAAGTACACACCGGAGCAAATAATCGTAAAGCTTAGAGAAGTCGAGATTTTGTGCGGAAAGGGCCAGACGGTAGGAGATGCCGTCCGCCAGATCGGAGTAACAGAGCAAACGTATTATCGATGGAGAAAAGAGTACGGAAATATGAATACACAGCAAGCAAAGCGGCTGAAGGAACTCGAGAAAGAAAACGAGCGACTAAAGAAACTTGTGGCAGATCTGAGTCTGGATAACGCAATACTAAGGGATGTGAGCTCAAAAAACTGGTAAGCCCACACAAGCGAAAGGCAGCCGTCGCTGAAGTCACAGAAAAATATAAAGTGAGTGAACGGCGGGCTTGTGCGGTGCTGGGAGTCAACAGAACTGCCCAAAGATACGAACCGGTAAAAAGGCCGGATGAAGATACCGTACGTGAAAGAATCATCTGTTTAGCAACAAACTATGGCCGGGCCGGATACAGAATGATCACAAATATGTTGAGAAATGAAGGATATGTAATAAACCATAAACGAGTTGAAAGAATATGGCGGGAGGAAGGACTGAAGGTACCCAAGAAGCAAACAAAGAAGAGGCATTTGTTCCTAAACGACGGAAGCTGCTTAAGATTAAGAGCGGAACATAAGAATCATGTATGGAGTTACGATTTTGTATATGACAGGACGGTGGACGGAAAGGCGGTGCGGTGGCTTAACATAATAGACGAGTGCACGCACGAATGTCTGTTTTCAAAGCCGAGGAGACATTGGAAATGCTTTGATGTGATAGAAGCATTGTCACAGATAATGACAACCAGAGGATGTCCTGAGAATACATCAGAAGCGATAACGGTCCTGAATTTATTGCCGAAGAGCTTCGGAAATGGCTCAGCAAAATAGAAGTATCAACCGCATATATCGAGCCGGGATCTCCGTGGGAAAACGGATACTGTGAAAGTATTAACAGCAGGATGTGGGATGAGTTTTTGAACGGTGAGATATTTGGAAATCTGCGGGAAGCAGAAATACTTACAGACAGGTGGGTAAATTTCTACAACACAATCAGGCCGCATTCCAGTTTGCACGGTCGAGCGCCACAGACTATAGTACCAAAAATGGCAGATACAAACCAGGCGATATCGGCTTAAGTCCGAAAGCAGCGGTGAATGATTGACAGACATTGGGGAAAAAGGTACAATATGGAGCGACCGGGAAGGCACGCAGGGACGCATGTATGTGCCGTGCAGAAAACTAACATAAGCGCTGGACCTAAAAATGGGGGCAGGACAGATTATTTGGCTGGGGCTTTTTCTTGAAAATCAAATTATCTGAATGAGGATTGTGTTTACGAGTAAATAGAAAAATCTTTTATACTATTGGAGGTTTTAAAATGATTCACGCGACAAAGATAGTTAACGAGGGCGGATTGCTTTTTATGCACAGAGAGCATCATTGTCCAGAATGCAATCAATTGTTAGAGGTTGCCTATATGGAAAAAGTGGTAAATAGCAATTCTCCCGAGGCCAAGTATTATGATTTTAGTATGACTGGCTGCCGTGGAGTATTTGTTGGCAATGTTCTTTTCCGCATCAGATGTTTCTATTGTACTTCTTGTGAAAAAGTATTTAGAGTTAAACAAATCAAAGAAATAGAGAAGGGGATGACAAAAAAACATTAGTGGACTGGTATGGAAAAGTATTAGTGGGTAATGCGCAGGAACGATGTCCACTAGCACACATTTTCCACCAAGGTCACGCTACCATCAGGTCCGTGTGAGAGTTCTCTCATACAGGTGAGGGCCCTGCTATCCGCACCATCGAATGGGGGGCTGCAAAAAACTCACAGCCAATCAAAAAGAAAAAGAGTATTTTTTAAGTGACTCAAAATCCGAAAACAGATTTGTTTTACAGACGGGAATATGCTACAATTGATGATGCCGGAAGGGATTTGGCTTAACAGATGGGAGACCCGATATGAAAGATCCTGCGATACGCAGCAACCGGATACAGTGTTTGTTCGCGCTCATTGGGGCGAGCATTGTCGCGGTGTGCGTGATTATCGGCGTGACGATGAACCTTGTGACGCTCTACGACGAAAATTTCGACCACATGGGAATTAGAACGTTTTGCATGTTCACGGTAAACTCAAACATAATCGCGGGGCTGTCGATGCTGCTCTGCCTTCCGTATACGGTCGACGGTCTGCGCACGGGGAACTACCACCTGCCGGACTGGGTCGTTGTTATGATGCACATCACCGTTTCAGCCGTCTCACTGACGTTCCTGGTTTCGCTCTTCATTCTGGCACCCGTAAAAGGATTTTATCTTATTTTCTCGGGCTCGCGCTTTTTCCTGCACGGCGTATGTCCGGTGCTTTCCATAGTGACGTTCTGCTGCTTCATCAACAGCCACCTGGTGCGTTTGTGGGAGGCTGCGCTCGGCCTGGTGCCGGTGCTGCTCTACGGAATAGTGTACGTCATCATGGTCGTTTTTATTGGCGAGGAGAACGGAGGCTGGAACGATTTTTACGGCTTCGTGACGCGCGTCCCGTTCTGGGTGTCGCTGCCTGTGATTTTGATTGCCGCGACGGGAACCGTTCTCCTGCTGAGGCTTGGCCACAACGCGTGCTGCCTGTACAGGCGCAAAAAAGACTCCGAGCTCTACAAGGCGGCGTACGGCGGGGAGGACCTCCGCAGGGTGATCGCCGAGATGGCGCGGTCGCAGAAAAGAGAGTCAAAGCAGAAAGATCCGACAGTTCCGGTACAGATGATCGGATACATGATCGAAAACAGCGGTTCCGACATTGATCCGGACGAAGGGGCGAGAATCTATTTTGACGAGTGGATGAAGGCCTGAAACGACCGCGGGGCTGGAAATAACTGTATTTTGACAATACGTGTCGAAAATTGTCGATTTTTGTCGTTTTTTGTCGAAAAATTTATTGTTGTGAACTGTTTACTTGAAGCGGCGTTTTGAGTATAATACGAATACAGGAGCGCCGCAGCAATTAATAAAGAAGAATCTGCTTCCTGAATCTCCCTGCCTTACGCAGGTGTTTCAGAGGATATAACGATGGAGGAGTCTGCTTCTTTATTAATTAAAAACAGTTGCGGGTCTGATCATTTGTCAACAAACGGCTCTGCGAGACAGAATAAGCGAAATCCGCTTGCCGGAAGATTTATGCTTGTTCTTCTTTTAGCCTCTGTATTGACGGGGGCGTTCAGGGTACACTTTGCCGGGCTGGGAGCCGCAAATGAGGAAAAACTCTATGCCTTAAAACGTTCCGGAGCGCTGAGCGGATTTATATACCGTTCCGTTTGGAACAACGACGACAGGCTTGTGTTCGTAAACAGTACTTTTAAGGCGGTCGTGGACGTTTCGGCACTTGAGGAAGCGGTTAAGGAGCGCCTCTCGGCAGGCGCCTTTGTTACGCTTACGCATTATTACATATACGAAAACGAGTCTCCCAGAAATCCCGGAGTATTCAATTTCAGACGGTACCTTCTGTCGCGCGGAATAACGTACTCGGTTAAATTATTTGCCGACGGGCTCGGACAGACCGGAATAAACAGCCAAAACGCTTTCCCCGGCGTACTGCACCTGCCCGGAGCAGTTCTCCGTGCGGCCATAAAAAACAGGCTCGGTCCGCTGCTAAAGAATGACTACGGACCGTTGACGGCAGCAATAATGACTGGGGACACGGGGGCTCTTGACGAGAACATAAAAGATAATTTCAGAAACGGCGGAGTATCTCATCTGATGGCAGTGTCAGGAATGCACGTGACTTTTGTTTTGCTGCCTCTAAGGGCGCTCGTTAAAAACAAAAGGACCGGCTTCAGAGCGAGGCAGATATTGCTGCTGCTTCCTGTGTCTGCCTTTCTGGCAGTGGCCGATTTCAGCGCAAGTGTGATGAGGGCAGGCATAGGGGCGATATATGGCATGTTGAGCGCGGCGTTCAGGAGGCCGAACGACCGGTTCAACGCACTTTGCTGTTCTGCCGCCTTGCAGATTTTTATAAATCCGTACGTGATATTCGGTACAGGATTTATTCTCAGTTACGCATCGGTGCTTGCACTTTTATTCATTGCACCCGGAATATCAAAACTGTTTTTGGCGCTGAAATACCGCGAAAGAAGGGGTATAAAAAAGATCGACGCGGTAAACAGAAGTGCGCTCAGCGCCGGTATCAGTGTAAATATTGTCCTTATGCCTTTGAGCGCGCTGTTTTTCGGAAGTATCTCACCTGTTGCAATTGTCACGACACTGTATGCCTCACCGCTGGCAGCCGGAATATGCATCGGAGGATATGTGCTGTTTTTATGCGCATCTTTAGATTTCCTGTATGTGCTCAGGCCAATAAAATGGATCCTTACGTATATGCTTAGGGGAGTATGCAGAGTCGTTTCGCTTATAGCCGGTCTTGGAGGCTCGCTGCCGCCTCCTATAGGCAGAATAAACGTGAAGAAACCGCCCGTATATATGATTATATTAATATACATTATCATTCTGCTTATATTCTCTCCGCTCCGGGAACGTGCCCTTAAGGCGCTCGGTAGAATTAAAAACGCATTTTCAGGCAGGACAGCCCCGAAAATAGCCGCGGTGATCGCCGGCGCATGCGTTATAACACTTGTGATCGACCTGAACATAGAAAGACCGATTATAGAGGCGCTTGTGATCGACGTCGGACAGGGGAGCGCGATGCTGATAAAGGCGGACGGCTATGCAGGGCTTATCGATACGGGCGACGGAAAGACGGACGTCGCGGAAGTTATCCGGGCGAGCGGTATTCGCAGACTCGATTTCGTGGTGCTTTCTCACGGGCATTCAGATCATACGGGCGGATTCGGGTCAATATTATCGGAATTCGCTCCGGCTTCGCTTTTCGTAAGTGAAGACAGTACGCCTTCGCTCATGAAAGCGGAAAACGATGCGCTCGAAGCGGGCTGGAAGGTCACCGCTGCCGGGAACGGGGACAATATAAAGCTCGGGCGGGTGACAATGTCGTTTATTGTCGCCGATTCGTTTTTCGGCGGCAGGAGTGACGCGGACGAGAACAACGCTTCTTTATGTGTCGTGTTTTCATGCACGTACGGGAGCATCATTGTCACCGGCGACCTGCAGAAGGAAGGTGAGGAGGAACTCTGCGAAGAGAGAGCGTTCCCGGACGTTGACGTTCTCATCGCGCCGCACCACGGCTCGGCGTCAGGCAGCGGGACAAAAATGCTGTCGCTAACTTCTCCCGAATATGCTATAATCAGCGTGGGCCTGAAAAACAGTTACGGACACCCTTCAAAAGAGGCAGTCGGGAGGCTCGAAGCATCGGGCGCTGCTGTTTTAAGGACGGATTCCGGAGGAGGAATCGGTATAGTGATCAGGCACCCGGGCATTTTCAGAAGAAAGAAGGTAAGCGTATGGCAGACGCTCTGAGCGGAGAAATAAAAACTGTAGCTGAAATGAAGCAGCATCTTGCATCCGGGCTGTATGCTCCGGCTTATCTGCTTTTCGGAGATGAAACTTATCTTAAAGAACTTTATCTTGGAAGACTGAAAAAAGCTCTCGCCGATGATGAGAATAACATAATTACTTTTTCCGGCGATACCGACGTGCCCAGGCTCGAGGAGGAGATAGGCGGGATATCGCTGTTCGGCGACCGTAAGCTGATCATAGTTCGCGACTGCGAATGGTTTAAGAAGGCAGGAGACGTTTCGTTTCTGGAAGGGCTGGAAGGGACGGGAACGTCAGTGGTGTTCTCGGAAAACAGCGTTGACCGCCGCTCTGCCGCGTTTAAGGCGTTTCTGAAGCACGGGATAGTATTTGAATGCTCTGCCGCTGAAGAAACGGATATAAAGAAGCTGCTCGCAGCCGAAGCTAAAAATGCCGGAAGGATATTGACGCCGGACGCTGCAGCGTTGATGATCGGAGGGCTCGGTACAGACATCACGAGCCTTTTGAACGAACTGGAAAAACTGATATTGACCGTGCCGGAAGGCGGGAGAATAGAAGAAAAACACGTGAGGAAGGTGTGCTCACTCTCGCCTGCAGCGAGGATATTTGACCTTACCGACGCAGTCACGCGCGGAGATACCGGCAGCGCGCTTAAACTGCTCCACGCGCTTACCGACGGGCAGGAACGCGACAGAGGATCTGCGCTCGGGGTACTTACGATGCTCTTCAGGAACTGGGAAAACATTCTGAAGGTAAAGCTGCTCCTGGCCGAAGGCTTCAGCGAGAGCGAGATACAGAAAATAACAGCGCAGAAACCGTACCCTGTAAAGAAGCAGTGCGAACAGAGCCGCAAACTCTCATTTGATGAATTGAGGAAGAAACTCAGATATCTGATGGACCTCGATCAGGCTATAAAATCGGGCAATATCGACGAAAGTCTCGCACTTTCGCTTGCGGTATCGGGGTGAGCACGTATTATGAGAAGATTTTTTATCGATAAAAAGCAGGCCGGGAAGGCTGAACAGAGCGGGATGATCGTTATACAAGGCAGTGACGTGAATCATATCGTTAACGTGCTCAGAATGCGCCCGGGCGACCGTGTATTGTTCAGTGCGACCGATGGCCGCGAATTTGAGGCTGAAATAATGAACTCCGGCCAGGATGAGGTATGCGCGGAAGTCAGAAACGTGAAACTTAACACCACCGAACCGGCAGTCAGCACAGTCCTGATCCAGGGAGTTCCCAAGGGCGATAAAATGGACCTTATTATACAGAAATCCGTCGAACTGGGGGTGTGCGGAATACTGCCCGTGATAACGGAACATACTGTGGTAAAACTGTCACCGGAGGACGCCTTGAGGAAAAAAACGAGGTGGCAGCGCATTGCCGAAGAGGCCGCGAAGCAGTGCGGGAGAGGGATCATACCGGAAGTGTTCGAACCTGCCGCATTCAAAAAAGCAGTGTCGCAAAGGCCTGCCGGAGAACTTAAAATACTTGCCTACGAAAATGAAGAAAATTACACTTTGAAAAAAGTACTTGTAAAGGCAGGAGACTCGTACCGTGGCAGCATCTCTGTTCTTATCGGGCCAGAAGGCGGATTCAGCCCGGAAGAGGCGGAATTCGCTTCAGGCTGCGGATTCGAGTCAGTATCGCTCGGGAAACGCATATTGCGCACCGAAACAGCCGGGATCGCAGCGCTGGCGGGAATAAGGTGCTATTTTGAAGACTAAGGATAACGTGTGTTATCTGTTGCTTTCATACGGCGTAAAAAGCCGGAACGACGGAGGAAATTCAGGTGAAAAAAGAATTTTATTGTAAATATATAACCGAACACAAAGGCTGGTTCACGCATAAAGCCGAACATGCCGTATGGATGGCGGAAAAGCTGTGCGACGACCTCGGCGACCACACGGTCAATACCGGCCATCTGCTATGGGGGCTTGCCGACGGATATACGGGGATCACCTCCGAGCTGCTCGAGGGCTACGGCGTGACTATGGACAATATCTTCGCCGAGCTCGCGAGAACGTATAAAAAGCCTGACGCGGACAGGGAAAAACCCATGATCTGCGTTGACTGGGAGGAGTATAAAGAGAAAGATCCGCGCGATCCCGAAACTGAAGCGCCTGATTTCAGCTACGGTTTTATGAGAACGCTTGAGGACAGCTACGCAAACGTCATAAAACGGACAGAAGAAGGGAAAAAAGAAAAGATCGGAACACTCCATCTGCTGCTCTCGCTCCTTTGTTTCGATTCATACGCGCTACATATCCTAACACAGCTCGGGGCCAGCGACAGGTCGCTCGCATACGAGACAGCGCAGCTTCTGAACACCAATGAGATCATGAAGAACAAGCTTATGTTCCAGATGAACGGCGTTGAACTGCCTGACGAGGACGAACAGCAGGCGGCACTTCAGAAGATCAGAGAGATCGGGGCGAGGCAGCAGGCAGAAAACGGCAGAGAAGGCCAGAATCAGCCCGTTATGGCGCAGATGTCACCTCTGCAGTACTTCGGTACGGATATGGTGAAAGAGGCCTCAGAGGGCAAATACGGGCCATTTATAGGGCGCGACGACGTGCTGCAGAGAATAATAAGGATCCTGCTCAGAAAAACTAAAAACAGCCCGTGCATAACAGGAGAATCCGGCGTCGGGAAGACAGCCGTGGTCGAAGCGCTCGCAGCCAGGATAGCCGAAGGCTCCGTGCCGCCTGCACTCGCAAAAGTCAGAATAATCAGCCTCGACATGAGCGCAATCATTGCCGGCACCCGGTACCGCGGCGATCTTGAAGAACGCATGCAGCCTATAATAGAAGAAGCGCAGGCGGACAGAAACATCGTGCTGTTTATTGACGACATACACATCCTCGCCGGAAATGCCGGAGACGGCGGAGGAGATGCCGCCGGTATGCTGAAAGAAGGCCTGTCCGAAGGGAATCTGCGTATTATCGGGGCAACGTCGACTGCGGATTACAGGAGACTTTTTGAAAGAAATACCGCGCTGTCGCACAGATTTCAGCCTGTCGCGGTGAAGGAACCGGACGAAGCTGAAGCTGTGCTGATGATAAAATCTGCGATGCCCGTTTATGAAAAGTATCACGGAGTCAGATTCGCGGAAGGGACTGCGGAAGCGGCGGTTAAGCTGAGCGCGAGATTCATAAGCGACCGGTTCCTGCCGGATAAGGCGCTGGACGTTATTGACGACGCCGCGGCTTCGGTGAGAGTAAGAGATCAAAAAGCGCGTTCTGAGAATGGCGGAAACGACGGAACAGCTGCCGGCGGACCTGCGCCCGGAACGGGACTCAAAGCGTACGCGAAAGAATTGTACCGCCTGAAAATTGCCGCCGTAAAAAGCGGAAAGAGCGACCTCGCCGCAAAATACGACGCTGAGGAAAAACAGATAATGAGCAGGATCTCATCTGCTGAAAAGGATGACGCGATCGAAGCTGGCTCTAAAAATGACGTTAAAAACAGGCCTGCCGTCGAAGTCAGTGACGTGGAAAAGGTCATATCTCAATGGACCGGCGTTCCTCTTGAAAAAGTAGGGGAGAAAGATTCCAGAAAGCTCCTGAATCTCGAGGCTGAAATACATAAGCGGCTGGTAGGTCAGGACGAGGCGGTCGTGCTGGTCTCCAAAGCCGTGCGCAGAGGAAGGGCCGGTATGAAAGACCCTAAAAGACCGATCGGATCTTTTATGTTCCTCGGACCTACGGGCGTGGGAAAAACGGAACTTGCGCGCGCTCTGGCCGAAAACCTGTTCGGAAGCGAGAACAGCATGATAAGGCTCGATATGTCGGAATATATGGAACCGCACAGCGTGTCTAAAATGATCGGTTCGCCTCCGGGCTATATCGGGCACGATGACGGCGGACAGCTAACAGAAAGAGTAAGACTTCAGCCTTACAGTGTGATCCTGTTCGACGAGATAGAAAAAGCGCATCCGGACGTATTCAATATTCTGCTCCAGGTGCTCGAAGACGGTATGCTCACCGACGCGAAAGGCCGGACGGCAGATTTTAAAAATACTGTTATCATAATGACGTCAAATATCGGGGCGCGCGATATAACTGATAAAAGGACGCTGGGATTCAGCGACGACACAGAGAAAAACAAGTATGAGGCAATGGCGGATTCCGTGCGGAACGAGTTGAAAAAAGCATTCAAACCGGAGTTCCTTAACAGAGTTGACGAGACGGTAATATTTAAACCGCTCACACCTGAACAGACAGAAAGCATAGCAAAGCTGCAGCTCGAGCTTGTCCGTAAAAGAGCGAAGGAAAACGGCGTCGAACTCATATTTGCACCCGAAGTGGTTAAATATCTTTCAAAGAAGGGCTTTGACCCGAAATTCGGCGCAAGACCGCTTAAACGTGTAATAAGGAGAGAAATAGAAGATATGCTGGCCGAAGAGATAATAAAGCGCTCCGGGAATGGAAAAGAAGGTGGCAGGGAGGCAGTTATTGCCGTAGGAGTAAAAGCGGACGGAGAAGGGCTTGAGGCCGCGGAAAAGAACGTGTGAGTTCATTGATCGGAGCGTGACGTGAATGGCGAAAAGTAAAACTGTTTTTTATTGTACGCAGTGCGGATATGAATCGAACGGCTGGCTCGGGAGATGTCCGGGATGCGGGGAATGGAATTCGTTCGTTGAAGAGCCTGCCGAGAAGAAAAGCTCCAGTAAGAGCGGAGGGATCCCTGCGATCGCCGGTATCGGCGGCACCCGGCCGCTTAAAATAGACGAGATAGACTGTGGCAGCGAAGGCGTGCGCGATTCTTCAGGCATCGGAGAACTCGACAGAGTAATGGGCGGAGGAATTGTCCGCGGCTCGATGGTGCTGGTGGCAGGAGATCCGGGAATAGGCAAATCTACGCTGATGCTGATGATATCGGGGCACCTGGCATTGTCCGCGGGGCGCGTGCTGTACGTATCCGGAGAGGAGTCGGAGCGGCAGATAAAGATGCGCGCCGAAAGGCTCGGAGTAAAGGAAGGGCAGCTGTTTATTTACAATGAAACTTCGGTAGACAGTATAGTGGCTCAGATAGACGCCACGAAACCTTCTTATATAGTGCTTGACTCGATACAAACGCTGGAGGACGAGCAGCTGACTTCCGCACCGGGCAGCGTGAGCCAGGTCCGCGAGATCACCGCGAAGTTTATGCGTATAGCGAAAATACTCGGCATCACCGTATTCATCGTCGGGCACGTAACGAAGGAAGGCTCCATCGCCGGGCCGCGCGTACTGGAACATATGGTAGATACGGTACTGTATTTTGAGGGCGAGCGCCATCTAAGCTACAGGATATTGCGAGCGGTAAAGAACAGGTTCGGGTCAACGAACGAGATAGGTGTTTTCGAAATGCGTGACAGCGGCCTGGCCGAGATCGAAAATCCGTCTTCCGCTCTGCTCGAAGGCAGACCGAAAGGCGTGAGCGGCACGGCTGTGGTGGCGGCAATGGAAGGCAGCAGACCTATGATGCTTGAGATCCAGGCGCTGGTTTCGGGCTCTTCGCTCAACATGCCGCGGCGTATGTGCGCCGGGCTCGATTATAACAGAGTATCGCTGCTCATCGCGGTACTCGAAAAGCGCGCCGGCTACGCGCTGGGTAAGTTCGACACGTTCATAAACGTTGTGGGCGGGATCCGCCTGAACGAACCTGCTTCGGATCTGGCGGTCTGTGCCTCAATAATGTCGTCATACCGCGGAGTTCCGCTCCCGTCCGAGGCCGTATATATAGGCGAACTCGGGCTGACAGGAGAGATCCGTTCCGTCACTAATATAGAAAAACGGGTAAACGAAGCGATAAGGCTCGGTTTTACTAAGATATATCTGCCTTCGGGCAATGCAAAGAGTCTGACTGCGCCTCCTAAAGGCGGGGAACTGGTATTCGTTGACAATATTCTTAAGCTTTCGGCTGAGTTGGATAATTATTTCGGAGAGGATGGTAAATAAAATGGGTAAAAAAGGTTTAGATAAAGTGAAAGTATCGGTACTCGTACACGACGGGTTCGAAGAAACAGAATTTATTGCCCCGGTCGATTTGCTGAGGCGCGCCGGTGCGGAAGTGACCGTAGTGAGCATGACCGGCGACAGGCAGATGAAAGGTAGCCACGGGATAACGATATTGTCCGACGCGCTGTGGGAGGAAGCCGGAGACGCGTTTGAAGCCGACTGCCTGTTCCTTCCCGGGGGAGGCCAGAATTCTCACAGCCTGCGCGACGACGAACGCGTGACGGAACTTGCCGCGCGCATGTTCAAAAAAGGCAGAGTCGTATCTGCAATCTGCGCCGCTCCGATAGCCCTTGAACGCGCCGGTATCCTTTCCGGCAGAAGAGTGACGTCTTACCCCGAATGTCTCACCGGGAGCGATTACGAATATCTGACTGAACCGGTGGTCGAAGACGGGAATCTGATAACGGGCAGAGGCGCCGGATGCGCGACGGAATTCGGGCTGAAACTCGTAGAAAAACTATTCGGAAAAGACAAGATGGAAAAACTTGCCGCTTCAATAATGTACCCGCACGACGCCGGGGATCTCTGACCACGGAGGCACTACCTATGGATAACTCTTACAAAACAGTCAGGCCGAGCGCGTATCTGGAAGGCATAAAACCTGCGCTCCTGAAGCTCGGCGCGGCGCTTGAAAAAGAATATGAATATTACAGCATTCTCGCTGCGGACAATCATTCCCGCACGTATTCGGTTTCGGCGGGCGGCGTTTCGGCTTCGGCGGATCAGCTGCAGACCGGCAGGGGAATAGTGGTGCGCGTGCGCGACGCGAAAGGGTTCGCAGAGTACAGCTTCGACGAATTTTCCGAAAAAGAAATTGACGCCGTCCTGCGCGTGATACGCGAGAAAATAACCGGTATGCGGGATAAACTGAACCTGCCGGGCGGAGAGCTCGAAAGAGGGAAATTGACCGAGACCGAACTGCGGTTCAGCAAGAGCACCGAATACCTGATCCACCCCGAAGAACTGGGCGATAAGGGGATAATTGACCGCATCACCGCGCTCAGGATCAAAGGTCTTTCAATGGCGGAAGGGCTTCTCGACTGCGCCGTGAGAGTGAGCTACCAGGAAGTTCATAAGATATTTCTTTCGAAAAAACGAGACCTTGAACAGAACTATCTCTGGACTGTGGGCGGAGCTACGGCGCTGGCCAGGAGGGGGCAGGAGATCAAAGACGCGTACGGCAGCGTATCCGGGCTCGGGGGCGCGGAAATACTTGACGGGCTTGAAGAAAAGCTTCAATCGTTTGCGGATACGGCGGTCATGCTCCTTAAGAGCGAGCCGATGGTCCCGGGGACGTACGAATGCGTGTGTACTCCGGACGTGACAGGTATGATCGCGCACGAGGCGTTCGGGCACGGCGTTGAGATGGATATGTTCGTAAAAGACCGGGCGCTCGCAAAAGAGTATATCGGGAAGCAGGTCGCATCGGAACTTGTCACGATGCACGACGGCGGCTCAGCTGCCGCGCAGACCGGAAGCTATTTCTTTGACGACGAAGGCGTGGAGGCGCACGATACGGTGATCATCGAAAAAGGCATACTGAAGCGCGGGATTTGCGATACGCTCAGTGCTCTTGCGCTCGGAAGCGCTCCTACGGGCAACGGCAGAAGGCAGGATTTCGCGGCAAAAGCCTACACTCGCATGACGAACACGTTTTTTGAGGGCGGCAATGACAGTTTGGAGGATATGATTGCTTCGATCGATTACGGTTTCATGCTCGAAAATCCCACGAGCGGCATGGAAGACCCTAAAAACTGGGGAATACAATGCATGGTCAGCCACGCGCGGGAGATAAAAAACGGCAAATTCACCGGAAGAGTATTGTCGCCCGTCGTACTTACCGGTTACGTGCCGGACCTGCTGAAATCGATATCGATGATGAGCCCGAACGTGGAATTGTCCGGAAGCGGAATGTGCGGAAAAGGGTACAAGGAATTCGTGAAGGTTTCAGACGGCGGCCCGTACATCAAAGCGCGGATAAGGCTCGGCTGACAGATGCGCAGGAGGTTTTGAAGTATGCTTAATATGATTTTAGCCGCGCTTAAAGCTGCGGGAATAGCTGAATATATTATCACCGAAGAAAAGAAGGAAACGGCGGAGCTGTATTTCGTCCGAAAAAAGCTCGATATGCCCAGACTTCGCAGCGTAAGCGGCTTTCGCGTGAGAGTCTTCCGGGATTACATTTCGGACGGCGAACGTATGAAAGGCGAGTCCGAGATCAGATTGTTTCCGGGACAGACGGCCATAGAAGTCGAAGCTGAACTTATAAATGCTTACAATGCCGCGGGATTCGTTAATAACAAATATTATGAGATGTATGCGCCCGGGCCGGGTCAGGCCGGGGACAATGCGGTCATAGATGAGGACGGGACCGCGGATGCGCAGGAGATGTGTCTGGCTGCGGCAGAAGAACTTTACGGCGCGGATACGGACAATGTTTCGTTCGTTAACAGTGCCGAGATATTCGGTTCGGTGAGTAGGATACATATATTGACCTCCGCCGGTACCGACGTGGCGTACGTCCAGCGCAGAGTGCGCGGAGAGTACGTTGTCCAATGCAAAGAACCGCGCGACGTGGAGCAGTATTTTGATTTTAAATATAAGCCCGAAAACCTGCACGAACTCGGCGGAGCGGTGCGTGAGGCGCTGAAGACCGTGCGCGACAGGGCAGGCGCGATCGATCCTCCTCAGGCGGGAGTATATGATATTATTCTGTCCGGGAAACACCTTAAAACAGTTCTGGATTATTACCTGGAGCGTTCATGCACGTCGATGGTATTTCCGGGCTATTCCGACTGGGCGAAGGGCACGAACGTGCAGGGGGAAAAGATCACGGGCGAGAAACTGTCCGTAACCGCCGTTCCGGACGCGCCGTACTCGAGCGAAGGAATATTTATGCCATCCAGAAAACTTATCAGCGACGGTAAGCTCGAATTACTTCACGGCAATACACGCCATTCGAGATACATCGGGGCTGAACCCACGGGACTTTACTTTAATTTGAAAGTAGATTGCGGAACCGTAGCCTTCGACAAATTAAAAGAGGGATGTCTGTATCCCGTAAGCTTCTCCGACTTTCAGTTAGACAGCTTCTCGGGCTTCTTCGGCGGAGAAATAAGACTTGCGTATCTGTTTACGGATAGCGGAGTCAAAGTGCTCACCGGAGGTTCGATCAACGGCAATATTTCAGAGGCTCAGGGTGATATGACGTTTTCGCTTGAAAGGTACGCGGATTCTTCCTACGAAGGGCCGCTCGCGGTCAAATTAAAAGGAGTGCGGGTGGCGGGCTGCTAAGGGAGCGGCTTACCGGAAAGCATACAAAAAAGTCCGCGCGGCAGGCAGCAGGCGCGGGCTTTTCTGTTTTAATATATGCGGCGCGTGAAGATAAGCCGAGTATCAGAACTTGAGCTCTCTTACGCCGTCTCCGATCGAACAAACGTAAAACTCGGGAGTGATGCCTGTGCGCTTCTCGTATCTTGCCCCGAGCTCACGGCAGAACTCATCGGCAGCGCCTGCCGGAATAATGTTTATCGTGCAGCCCCCGAAACCGGCCCCGGTCATTCTCGAACCGAGACAATAATCAAAATTCTGCGCCTCTTCAAACATTGCATCCAATTCGTCTCCGGTCACTTCGTAAAGGTAACGTATCGAATCGTTAGCTTCCTTCAGCGTTACGCCGAAGCTCCTGAGGTCTCCGTTCGAAAGTTCCTGCGCCGCCTTAGTGACTCTCGCGTTTTCCCTGATAACGTGTTCGACGCGCATTCTGATCACCGGCTCTTTATCAAGCACGGGCCTCGCCTGAGTAAAATCATCCTCCGAATACTCGCAAAGATTGTTAAGCTTTCTGTCAGGCAGCGCCTTATGCATAAGTTTAAGCCCTTCCTCCACCTCAGCGCGGCGCTCGTTGTATTTCGACGCGCCCAGAGAGTGCTTCTTTTTCGTATTTGCCAGCACGAGCGTATAATCTCCCAGCTTAAGCGGAACGTAGCTGAACTCGAGCGTAGAACAGTTAAGAAGGATCGCATTGTCCTCTTTCCCCATAGCCGAAGCAAACTGGTCCATAATGCCGCAATTAACGCCGCAGAACCGGTTCTCCGCACGTTGACCGGCCAGCGCAAGCTGCACGCGGTCAAGCTTTTTCGCCATTGCCTTCGCATTTTTAGCCAGTGAAAGCATCGCAAGCCCGGATGCGAGTTCGACGGACGCTGACGAGGACAATCCCGATCCGAAAGGCAGTGTGCTGTCAAACAGCATATCCATACCTTCGAGCTCGCACCCCGCCTCGGCAAGCTCCTTAGCTACGCCCGCCGGATAATTTCCCCATTTAAGCGATTTCGCGGCGTCAACGTCATCCAGAGAGAAATCTGCCGTTATTTTGAGATCGGTCGCGTACATCCGCACCTTCCTCGTCCCGTTGTTTCTGCAGAGCACGGTATTTGAAAGCGTGAGCGCGGCAGGGAACACACGGCCTCCGCAGTAATCTATATGTTCTCCGATAAGATTCACTCTCCCCGGAGCGTCAAAGATCCTGATTCCTTCACCTTTACCGAACACTTTTTCAAATGTGCTTTTAAGCTTATCCAAATCATGCGTGTATATCATAATTCATACCTCCCCAAATAAGTGCGGCCGCGAAAAGCCCCGGTCAGACGCCAACAACAAACGCCTTGAAAAACCGCGTTAAATAGTATATAATATTTACATCTTTTTGCATAGCAGAATTTTTTATTTTACTGTGCAGAAGGATCCGGAGACCAGGTCCCCAGCAGTTGAGAAATGGAGTATGTGATGCGTTTTAATATTGGCGATAAACTTGCTTACCCTTTTTACGGAGCCGGAGTAGTTGAAGATATTATCCACTCGGAAGTGCTCGGCGAGGTAAAAGAATATTACGTGATATCTTTTTCCGGGAACAGAGTAAAGGTAAATGTTCCTACAGATAAAGCGGCTGAAAACGGGCTGAGGTGTCTGATCAGTCCTGAAAAGCTCCCTGAAGTTTACGAGCACTTTAACGTTCCCGTCGACGTTAAAGGCGAGACCTGGAGCAAGAGAAGCAAGGTTAGTATGGACAAACTCCGCGGCGGCGATATACTTGAGACCGTTGAAGTTTATAAGTATCTCAGACTCAGAGAAAGGCATCGTACACTCTCTGCGGGAGAAAATAAAATTTACCGCGGCGTATACTGGGCGCTGGTGAGCGAACTGTCATTCGTTGAAAACGTAAGCGTCGAAGAGATAGATGCGAAGCTGGACGCAATATTTGAAAAGCTTTGAGCAGAGCTACGGAACCGGTAAAAACAGCTGGTGCAGTGTGACCGCCATTTGAAAAGGCTCAGGCCTCTTTGATCCTGACACTAAGATACAGAAGCGTTTTATTATTCCTGCGAGGTGCGCTTTAATGGTAGATCCTACCGAACTGGGAAAATCTGAAAAGCTGAAGCAGAAAGAGGAGAAGAATAACCGCTACGGCATTTCTTATCTTTTCGGGCTGCTCGGAGGAGTGCTCGGAGGCATACCGTTTATTGTCCTGTATATTACACTCGACCTGATCAGCTGGCCTTTTATGATCCTCTCCGGACTCGGAGTGTACGTGATGTATCTGTATTTCCTTGACGTTAACGAGCGCCGCAGCCGCCAGCTTCTTTTCCTGCTGCTCGCGGACCTCACGGCAGTGATAGTCGTTCTGTTTTTCTTTATACTCATACAGCTCCATAAAATAGGCGCGGGCATAAGTTTGAAGAATATAATAGACACGTACTTCAGAAACGGATACGTCGTAGGTTCGTTTTTGGATTATACGTTCTTCTGGCATCTGTTTGCGCTGTTCTTCTCACTGATAGGCTTTTTCACAGTATGGCTCTACATAAAATTCGCCGTCCCGCGCTGGGAGAAAAAGCACGGGAAAACGGAAGAGGGAACCACCGGATTCAATTCCAGAAAGCCTTTGAAGTCCAGAAAGAAAAAGATCAGCGGGATGAAATAATAACATAATAAACGTAATAATGACGTAATAATACCGGAATAATTCAATTTTTATGATCGACAGCGAAGACAGAGAAAACATAAACAGCCAGGAAGAATACGGCGGCGAGGCTCCGGAATATCCGGAGAAAGACGGCGGAGTATTTTCCTTTAGCGAGATCATGCGCGACAGCTGGGCATGTTTTAAAAGCGGCTTCTCAAAGCTGCTGATGCTTGTACTCGCGGTGACGCTTCCGCTGTCAATATTACAGGTCTTCGTCATTGATCTGAATTTCGAAAAAGCGACTCCCGCGTCTTTGCTGCTGGATAATTTAAATATTGCCTCCGGTGCCGGGGCGACGATGCAGGACTACGGTGATTTCTACGGAAAAGTATTACTATATCTGGGTATTACTGCTTTATTGACGTCTATCTCGCTTATAACAGAGGCGGGAGCAGTCATCTTCGCCGGAAGCAGGATGGGTTCGCTCCACGTTCCGGAGAACTCTCCTTCGCACAGAATGGCAGCTGAAGGGGAGATCACGTTCTCACTGCTTTCCGAACTGTCATTCAAGAGTTTTCCCAAGCTGTTCCTTACTGTGTTTATAGTTCGCCTGTTCACGGGACTCGGGTTGATGATGTGCCTGATCCCCGGAATATTTATTTATTACGTTACGATCTATGCAGTGTACAGCGTTGAACTTACGGGGCTGTGGGGAAGAAAGGCAATATTTGTTTCCACCCTATGTACGAGAAAATATCCGAAAGTTTCCGCGCTGTTCGCCCTGCTCTTTTTCATAGGCTCAGAAGTGCTTCTTTCACTTGCCCTGAGCGGGATACTCTCGCTTATTGCACTCCTCGGTGCAGGGCCGGTCGCTTCCGGGATGATCGAAGTGCTGCTGATGTGTGTAAAACAGCTCGCGCTCCTGTTCTTCGCGACGTGCGGAGCGGTGCTCTTTTCAAAAATGCTCCCTGGAATCGAGCCGCTTATCTCTGAAAGCGGCATAAGAGGAAACCGGCGCACTTTATAAACCGTGCGCAAGTCCTGAAATAATAAGATAGGTAAGGGTCAATATTCGACTTTGTAAAGATATAATCCGTCGGGCGGCGCTGTCATTCCGGCTCGCGTGCGGTCAAGTGATTCTATGATCTCCGGTATTTCGCCGGGGGTCAGTTTTTTCTTGTAGATATCCATCAGGGTACCGGCCATGATCCGCACCATATTGTACAAAAAACCGTTGCCCCGAACCTCGAAGCAGAGCAGAGGATGCGCCCCGCCGAAAAACGGATCGAGCGTAAAAACAGACGCATCTGTGACCGTCCTGACGGTGCTGCGGACGTTGCTGCCTTCAGCCCGGAAAGCGGAAAAATCGTGAGTGCCTGTAAAATGAGAAGCGGCGGAATTCATTGCCGCCAAACGCGCTTCCTGCTCTGCGCTGCTTAGTGTATCGAAAGCCGGCAGTTTTACGTGCCACGCCCTTTTCCAAAGCATAGTATCAGCGCAGGGGGCAATATACGTAAGATACCTGTAGGTCTTGAATCTGGCGTCGTACCGCGCATGGAACGACGCAGGCACCTCGGAGGCGGATTTTGCGGCAATGTCTCCGGGTAGAAAAGAATTCAGCGCGGCAGGAAATCTGTCAGGAGGGATCGTTGACGACGTGTGAAAATTCAGCACGAAATTCCTGGCGTGCACTCCCGCGTCAGTCCTGCTGCAGCCGGTCACCTTTACAGGCTCCTCGCAGAGCTCCGAAAGCGCACGCTCTACCTCGCCCTGCACAGTGGGGGCGTTCTCCTGGATCTGCCAGCCGCAGTATGCGGAGCCGCAATATTCGATTGTCATCGCAATATTTCTGTCCATGATACCGAAAACCGCCCCGCGCAGTGGAGGTTATGAAAGCATTGCCGCGCCGATGATACCGGCGTCGTTGCCCAGAACTGCTTTTTCGATCCTTGTCCTCGGAAGCATTTTAGCCCCGTAAGAAAATCTGTAAACGTATCTCCTAAGAGGCTTTAGCAGTCCTTCGCCCTCTTTTGAAATACCCCCGCCGATCAGAATGATCTCGGGCTGGAAAATGTTGATATAATTTACGATCCCTTCGCCCAGATCCTTTATATACTTCTTAACGAGCGCGGTGCCGGTCTTATCTCCTGCACGCATAGCGTCGAATGCGGTCTTTGCGTTGATCTTATCCATATCTCCGCCGCAGAGCTCATTAATAAGCGATTCCGGATGTTTCTGTGCGGCGAGCTTCGTTTCGCGAATGACAGCCGTTGCCGAGGCGTACGCTTCAAAGCAGCCTCTCCGGCCGCAGCCGCACTTCACGCCGCCTTTCCGGACGACCATATGACCGAGCTCGCCGGCAACGCCGTTGAAACCGGTGTAGATCTTTCCGTTAATAATTATCCCGCCGCCTACGCCCGTGCCGAGCGTGATCGCCAGACAAGTCTGAGCGCCTTTTCCGCCTCCGAAAAGCGCTTCGCCAAGCGCTGCGCAGTTCGCGTCGTTGCCCAGATAGACAGGAATATCCGTAAAACGCGCAAATATCTCACGTATATTTGTATACCGGAAGGGGAGATTTACGGTCAATATCAATATCCCTGATTCGTTGTCGCACGCCCCGGGACAACCTATGCCGATAGATCTTATTTCTTCGCGCGGGACTTTCCACTCGTCAATAAATTCGAGCGTCTTCTTCGCCATTATTTCCGTGAGGCCTTCCGCCGTTGCGTTTCTGTCGGTCGCAACAGATTCTTTCCTGACTAACTTCCCGTCATCTCTGACAAGACCGTAAGCAACGTTAGTTCCTCCGAGGTCAATTCCGATGCTGTACATATTCCAGTCCTCCTGTCTTACTTGTATATAAAAACCGTTTCTTTCTCCGGTTCGATTCTGTCTTTTCGCTCAGTCTCTCGGCTTGAGCAGACCCAGCTTGTAATTTGCCCTTACTATTATCGCACCCGCGACGTACATAAGCGTAATGATCAGTATCACGATGTTGTCGATCGTGACCAGAACGTTGTCCCTGCTGATCACCGATACGTTTGAGAATACCAGGCTGAACAAAGTAACGCCGAGCAGCACCATTCCCATTGCGAACGCGATCTTTATATTCTTCTTAGTTGGATTCTTCCAGAGCATATAGCCCATAGATCCTATCACAAAATGCAGAATTATATGAACTATCGTAAGCGTCAGATTCATCCCGTACAGGAAGCCGGAAGCATTCTCGCCCGATCTGAAATCAAACAGAAACCGTTTTGCGGCGATCAGGTCTATAACGGCAACTATCGACCAGATTATTAGTATAAATCCGGAGGAGAGCATGAGCCTTCTTCCTATCCTGTAAACGCGGTTTTTCTTAAGATCTTTATATTCTTTCCTCGCGTAATTTTCCGCGGCAAACATTATCAGTATGAAAGCGGGAATGGCAACGTACAGGAATATTCTGAGCAGGATGTACACGTTCGGGTCCTTTGCCAGATTCCGGACGGCATCGGATCTCCACGGATGCAAAAATTCTCTGGCAAGTTTCGACTGGAGCATCGACTCTCCGGCCTCTTTGTTGTAGCTCAAAAGTTCGGAACCGATCGTCTTTCCTCCGATATAAGCGCTCGGAAGCATGAATCCGAGAAGCGTTGCCACCGCCGTAACGGCGAGCAGCGATATGGTGCGGTATTTGTTGAACGGTATGCAGGAAGAGAATATAACCACGATACCGGCGATAGTCATCATTACCGTCATCATCGTGCCTACGTTAGTGTCCATAATGAAAGGCTCGGCGCCGAACGACTTAGGTACGACATTCGCCAATATCGGAAGAAGCAGCGCGGCGGCCGCCAGCAGACCTGCAGCGATCGCTCTCGAGATGATGTTTTTCATAAATGAACCGTAAATAGGATTCCTCCGCGGTTCCATTGACAGCAGGAATCCGCCCGTGCCTATCACGGCCGCTTCGAGCATATAAACGTTTTCGACCGAGAACCACATCTGCCCTTTTGAAAGGGGAATGAGCGCGAATGACAGCAGAAATACTCCGAACGCTTTCATGAGGTAAAGCACGGACGTCTTCTGGATGTTTCCGATAACGCGGCGGCCTTCACCGACGACTTCGCGCAGGTGCGAAAAGTCATTGTCAAGGAGTACGACGTCCGCGCAGGATTTTGCGGCTTCTGTCGCTTTCGCGAAAGTTATCGACGAATCAGCCTTGCGCAGCGCGAGAATGTCGTTAACGCCGTCGCCCGTCATTGCCACCTTATGCCCGCGGCTCTGGAGCGCTTTTACCAGCGCCTCTTTCTGCTCTGGTGATACGCGCGCGAATATCGTATATTTTTCGCAAATGTCAGGAATGTCTTCGAGCGGAACGCCGGCTAAAGAAATATATTTGTCCGACCCGTCGATCCCGCACTGCTCTGCTATCTTGCTTACTGTGAGCGGATTATCGCCTGATATCACTTTAACGTCCACGTGATTCTCTTTAAAGAACTGCAGCGTGGCCGGCGCGGTTTCGCGGATATGGTCTTCTATAACAAAGAATGCCTCGAGAACTCCGTCGAGTGTAAGCGCTATGACTCTTTTTCCCTGTTTTGCGCAGTCGGATGAGAATGAGAGGCGTTCGTCGTCTTTCGGAAGCAGGTATTCCGGAGCGCCCATCAGCAGCTTGGAACCGTCGTTATAAACTAGCCCCGAATACTTGTTTGCGCTCGAGAATGGGATCTTTTCCCTGAAATCCACGCTCTCGTTTATTCCGTACCGCTGGAACAGAGCCTCGGCCGTGGCGTTCCTTTCGCCGGTAACGCCTATGATGTCGCGTATATGTTTTTCAACTGTTTCATCCTGTACGAAAGCTTTCGTATCGGCAACTTTCATTGTCCCGTCGGTGAGCGTGCCGGTCTTATCGAGGCAGATGACGTCAACGCGCGAAAGATTTTCGAGCGAATATAGCTCCTGTATGAGCGTCTGCTTTTTGGACAACTGGGCGATCGATATGACCAGAGCTGCCGAAGTGGTAAGTACGAGTCCGGAGGGGATAATACCGATTCCGAACGAACCGCCGGTCAATATGATCAGCGCCCATGCCACGGGATCTTTCAGATCGAGCGCTCTGCCCCAGATCGAAACGTCTGAACCGGTATGCGATATTTTAATGGCGAGCGTGGCGATCACGGCGGTGAGCGCTATTACGAGCATCACGGACAATATCTTCATTATTTTTATGATCGTTGTCATCAGCTCGGATCTGTGGCGCGCGCCGCCTTTTACTTTCTTCGAAAGCTTCGCCGAATAAGTATCGTCTCCGACGGCCACCGCTCTTGCCCTCGCGTCTCCGACTATGATCGACGAGCCCGAAAAGATCGTATCGCCTGGGAGTTTCTTAATATAATCCGATTCGCCCGTAAGCATTGACTCATCTACAGAAACCTCGCCCTCGATGACCTCCACGTCAGCCGTCGCCTGGTCGCCCGCGGCAATGGCCACGACGTCATCGAGCACGATCCCTGACGCGTCAATTACACACGTTTTTCCGTCGCGCACAACTTTTGATTTCGTGGCAGTAACGATCTTTAGCTTTTTTATGACGTTCATGCTGTGGATCTCCTGCACGGTACCCATAGTGACGTTCATAAGCGCGGGAAGCACGAAAACGAATTTTGAAATGCCGAAATATTCGCCGGCAATGTCGCTTCTGCCTATCGCATTGAAATAAATGATAAAGAAAACAAAAACTGCCGCGATAGAGAACAGAAGGGTATTAAAGAAAGTAAACAGATTTCCAAGGATGATCTTTCCTGCACTCTTCTGATTAAGGTCCGTGGCAACGTTAACGTACCCTTTTTCAGTCCGTTCTTTTACCTGGGCGCTCGTAAGTCCGGCTGCAGCCGTGGCCAGTGTCCTTTCGACAGGAAGTCTTTCGGTGCTTGACTTCATTTCAAGTAACTCTCCGTTATGTTAAAGAATATAAAAATAACCGCATGCCGCCTTGAATTCCCGCCCGTTCCTGCCGGCGTTTTTATCCATGCCGCATGTTGTACTATATTATATACCACGCGCCGTTTTTTTGAATACTTTTTTTGAAAAAAAAGTGCCCGGAGAAATCTGAAATGAAAAGTGAGAAAACGAGAGAAATAGAGAAAAACAAAGAGAAAATCAAAGAAACAGAGATATATTTTAAATTCAAGAAAAAAAGTGCTTGACAAGCAGTTCGGCGTTGTAATAAAATGCCGTCTGTTCGCCGCAATAAGGCGATCCTACAGATAATCAGAGCAGGAGGAACACCAAGCTATGGGTACATATTCAGCTAAAGCCGCTGACGTTGACGCAGCGAAGAAGAAATGGTACGTTATCGACGCCCAGGGTAAGACGCTGGGAAGACTGGCTACTGTTGTCGCCAGAATACTTACCGGTAAGAACAAACCCGAATACACTCCGAACCAGGACACCGGAGATTTCGTCATTGTCCTTAATGCGGATAAAGTCGTTGTCACAGGTAAAAAAGAGACCGGTAAACTTTACCGCCACCACACCGGTTACGCCGGAGGACTTAAGGAAGTTAACTACAAAGAGATGATCAGACGCCATCCCACTTATCCTGTGGAAGCCGCTGTACGCGGTATGCTTCCCAAGAACGCGCTGGGACGCCAGATGTTCAGGAAACTGAAGGTCTACACCGGTACAGAGCATGATCATCAGGCTCAGAAGCCCGAAACTTACGAGTTTTAATGGCTCATTTAGGAGGATTCAGTTATGGCAGATACATATTTTGCAACAGGTAGAAGAAAGAAATCCGTAGCCAGAGTAGAACTGCTTCCCGGAAACGGAACCATCACTATTAACGGAAAGAGCATTGACGAGTATTTCGGACTTGAGACTCTGAAACTCATCGTTCGCCAGCCCCTCGAACTCACCGGAAACGGCGGAAAGTTCGACGTGAACTGCAAAGTTGTAGGCGGCGGCTTTACCGGTCAGGCAGGCGCCATCAGACACGGCATCTCCAGAGCGCTTGTTGAAGCGGATCCGGACAGCAAGACGAACCTTAAGCAGGAAGGCTTCCTCACCAGAGACCCGAGAATGAAGGAAAGAAAGAAGTACGGTCTCAAAAAAGCGAGAAGAGCTCCTCAGTTCAGCAAACGTTAATTATTCAGGCTTGTATCTCAGACCCCGGATGAAAATTCGGGGTTTTATTTAATAAAAATGCAGGGTATAGCGCGGGAAAACATCGAAAAGAATAAAGAAAAGCTGCACAGGCGCGTGCTGGTGACGCACAGCGCAGAGGAGACTGCGGCAGCAGGGAAGGAGCTTGCAAAGATGCTCAGGCCCGGGGACGTCGTTCTTTTAAACGGCGACCTTGGGGCGGGCAAGACACATTTTACCCAGGGTATCTGCGAAGGGCTCGGGATCGACGCGTATGCCGTGAGTCCCACTTTCACTATTGTCAACGAATACCGATCGGGCCGCTCCGTGCTTAACCATATGGACGTTTACAGGCTGTCTGATTTCGACGAACTTATTGACATCGGTTTTGACGATTATCTGTCAGGCGGCGGGATCACCGTCATCGAATGGGCGGATAAATTTGAGGAATTGTCGCAGCTCCCGGAACGGACTTTTAAGGTCGATATTGAGCGCGTGAACGGACCGGAGCAGGATAAAAGGCGAATTACCGTCGTTTTTCCGGGTGATCCCGGGCTTTCGGACGCTAACGGGAATGAAACGGAGGGGGAGTGAGGCCATGCTGATACTCGGGATAGATACCTCCTGCGCGAGCGCGGGCGTGGCGCTTATTCGCGATGACGCCGTGATCGGCAGGGTCGCTCAGGTGGATAAACGCACTCATTCGGTGAAGCTGCTGCCGGAGATCCAGGCGCTGCTCGAATCGAATTCGCTGACTCCGTCAATGCTCGATCTGATCGCTGTCACGGCCGGGCCGGGTTCGTTTACCGGGCTGCGTATCGGGGCGTCAACGGCTAAGACTATGGCTCGCGCACTTGATATACCTGTTATTGGTGTAAATACGCTCGATGCGATCTGTGCGTCGCAAAACGCTGCTTCAGAAGGCGATCTTCCCGTTTTGGCTCTGATCGATGCGAGAAATACGCGCGCTTACGGCTGTTTATACGTAAAAGGCGCTCCGGCCGGCATTCCTGCCGTTGATAAGGCAGACGTTCTGCTCGATTCCATACCGCACGAATTTGACGGGTCAGTCATCCGCGTCTGCGGCGACGCGCTTAATAATAAGGGGATAACGGGTATACTTGACGCCGAAAAACGATTCTCCTTTGTGATTGACGGGAGCGTGCTGTACCCCGATCCGGCTGTTGTTGCCGCCCTCGGACGCGGGCTTTTTGAAGCAGCGGAAGACAAATCGGTATTCGCGTCGGAAAAGCTTGCGCTCAATTATATGAAGGAGTGGTGAAAATGGATACTTCCGCATCGCTCTCGACCGTATCTGACGTTGCTCAGCTTGAAAAACAGTGCTTTTCAGACCCGTGGAGCGAAAACGTGATCGCAAGCGCGCTCAGCTCGGGCAATTACGTTTTTTCTTATATTTATGTGCCTGAAGATGATTTTGAGACCCGTGAGATGTTGCGCGCAAAGGGCAATGAATCCGGTTTGATCGGGTACGCCTGCGGGCTCATTTCTTTTGATCAGTGCGAGGTTCAGAGGGTCTGTGTCCTTAAAGGTTTCAGAAAGCGCGGCTTCGGAGAGCGTCTTATGAAGGAGCTCCTGACCGCCTTTAACGCCGTAGGAGCCGCATCGGTATTCCTCGAGGTTCGTTCGGGCAACGTCCCTGCGAGAAGGCTTTATGAGAAGCTGGGATTTCGTGAAATCGGTGTCCGCAAAGCATATTACGGTGACGATGACGCAGCGGTGTATGAGCTGGAAACGGGGAACTGACAGCTTTCAACTGGTGACCGGTTACGTATAACGGGCGGCTTCCTTTTTATTTTTAATATTTTTCTTGAAATCTGCTTCTTATGATTGTAAAATAATACCGTTGAAGAAACATCTTAAGGAGGTAGCATATGTTTTGTAGTAATTGCGGAAAAAAGATCGATGACGGATTGAGATTCTGTCCGGAATGTGGCGCTTTTTTAGGAGAAGTTTCAGAAGAGGAAAAAACTGAAACTGTAGTAAATGAAGAACAGACTGTCGCGGAAAACGCTGAGGCAGAGGCTGCTCCGGCGGATGAATCGATTGCTCAGGAAGCTGCCGGCGCGGTCATTGCGGAGGCAATTGCCGAAACAGAAACGGTTTCGGAAGCTGAGAAGATAGATTTCGATGCAAAGGCTGAAGAAGCGAGACTCGAAGCACAGCGAGTGGAAGAAGAAGCTAAAGCGGCAATTGCCGAAGCACAGGCTAAAGCTGATGAGGCAAAGGCGAAAGCAGAAGCGGCCATAGCGGAAGCGAAAGAGAAGGAAAGACGCGCGGCAATGGCGAAAGCTGAAGCGCAGGCGACTTCTTCTATCAAATCTGCAAACCGCAGGATCGCTGTGGCTGAAGCTGCGAAGAAGAACTATGATACCGCGCTTGAAGAAGCCAGACAGGCATATAATCAGGCAGCGGCTGCCATATCGGAAGCGGAGAGCCTCGGTGTGACCGGACTTCCCGAACTGTCCGCATTTGTTGAAGAAGCTGCGCCGGTACAAAAAAATGCTCCGAAGACTGCAGCGGCTCCTATCACTGCTGCACCTGTTAACGTCCGGAACACCGCTTCTCAGGAGAGCGGCGTAAAACTGCTTTCTCCCTGGGCGTATTTCTGGCTCAGCGTTCTTTACTGCATTCCGGTTATAGGCTGGATATTCCTGATCATTCACTCTGCGAGCAATAAAAATCTCAACCGCAAGAAGTTCGCGATCTCGATCTGGATCAAAGTGATCATATGCCTTGTGATCTGCGCTATTATCGCAGCGCTGTATCTGATCTTCAGAGAGAACGTGTACGTTAAAACGATCGAAGAAATGATAAAAGGAATAATAGAACTGGTGAAGTCATATTTCGTACCGGCCTGACCGTCCAGCTCCTGTCCGTTCCTTCAGGCTCTTAACGGAAGCTGATATTTTGACTGACGGTTTTCGCCACGAATAGGCGTAACAGACAAAACGTTCGAGATCCCGGAGAAAAACCGGGATCTCGCTGTATACAGGCCGTTGTCCCTGCCTTACAGCGCAGACGCCCGTTTTTGGCCGGGCCGTTTTTCTGACTAATCGATCGACTGTTAATCAACTGTTAATTGAATGCAAATTGACCGCAAATTGACAAATTGACAGTCCCTTTTTGAACTAATAAATTGACTCCGCGGCGTACAAGTGATATACTTTGTAACGTCGGGGGAAATGACCTTGTACGGCATTCTGAGAAAACCGGTGGCTCCCCGGACGCACGGCGGCAGTTAAAAAGAAGCACGGAAGCGCCGCGTGCAGTTTATTTGTGCGACGTTTTGCGACGTTTTTGAAAGGAAGGAAATAAAGATGGAAATTAAAGTTGAACGGATCAAAACCCCTAAAGCAAAACCTGAAGATCAGACCAAGCTGGGTTTCGGTAAAATTTTCACGGATCATATGTTCATAATGGACTATGATAAGGGTCAGGGCTGGCACGACGCAAGGATCGTTCCGTACGGACCGATATCCCTCGATCCTTCCGCAATGATATTCCATTACGGACAGGGCATTTTTGAAGGAATGAAGGCATACAGAACGCCCGACGGACGCACGCTTCTTTTCAGACCTCAGAAGAATTTTGAACGCGCAAACATATCAAACGAGCGCCTCTGCATTCCTCCTATCGACGAAGAATTCGCGCTCGAAGCGCTTAAAGAACTTATCCGCATCGATATCGACTGGGTGCCAACGAATCCCGGAACGTCGCTGTACGTAAGACCGTTTATAATTGCCGTTGATCCGCAGCTCGGCGTACATCCCGCGAACCACTATCTGTTTATGTTTATATTGTCGCCGGTCGGAGCGTACTATCCCGAAGGCCTTAATCCTGTTAAGATCTACGTGGAAGATGATTACGTACGCGCTGTTAAAGGCGGTATCGGCTTCGCTAAAACTCCCGGTAACTACGCCGCGTCCATCCGTGCACAGGAAAAAGCTGCCGAACTCGGATACACTCAGGTGCTGTGGCTCGACGGTGTTGAGCGCAAATATATCGAGGAAGTTGGTACGATGAACGTGTTCTTCAAGATCGACGGCACCGTGGTCACTCCCGCCCTTAACGGCAGTATTTTAGCCGGTGTTACGAGAGACTCCGCGATCCAGCTGCTTAAGAGCTGGGGGATGAAAGTCGAAGAGCGCAGACTCGGCATCCAGGAAGTGTACGACGCATATCAGGCCGGAAAACTTGACGAAGTCTTCGGCACGGGTACCGCGGCCGTCATTTCTCCTGTGGGCGAACTCAACTGGGAAGGCCACGTAATGAAGATCAACAACGGCGAGATCGGCCCCGTATCCCAGAAGCTTTACGATTCGATCACCGGCATACAGTCGGGCAGGCTCCCTGACACGATGGGATGGACGGTCGAAGTCTGATCCGGAAGTATAACCAACATTATGGGAGTATTAAACACGAACATCGCGAAACTGAATATCAGGATCAGCCACGAATACGCTTATATCGAACGCATCTGCAGGAGATATTTAAGCGGTATTGACGCGGCAGAATTTGATAATAGTATCGATATCGACGTATCGGTAAGCGAAGAAGACCTTAACGCGGAGAAGCCTTTGCTATCTGCCGCAAACGGTTCGGGACCGCATCCCGCGATGGTCGAAGCGATGGCAATATTCCGGAAGATCGCCGAGGCACTGCCTGATTTCGACTGCTTTCTGATGCACGGATCTGCAGTCGCCGTAGACGGGCAGGGCTATATGTTCACGGCGCCTTCCGGAACCGGTAAATCCACGCACGTTTCGCTGTGGCGCGAACTGTTCGGCGAGAGGGCAGTGATGGTCAACGACGATAAGCCTTTCATACGCTTGTCTGACGACGGCATCTACGTGTGCGGAAGTCCTTGGAACGGAAAGCACGGGCTGGGTGAAAATATATGCGTCCCCCTGAAAGCAATCTGCTTTTTAAACCGCGGGGAAAAGAACAGCATCGTTCCTGTAACAGCTCACGATGCGTTCCCTTCGCTCCTGCGCCAGATATACCGGCCCGCAGATCCTGCGGCGCTCGAAAAAACGATCAGACTTATTGACCGGGTTTCGACAGAAACGGGGTTATACAAGCTCTACTGCAATATGGAACCGGAAGCGGCAGCAATATCCTACGCGGGTATGAACGGCTGACTCCGGGACGATCTAAATAAACGGAAACGGGTTGTAGATTATGAAACTTAAAAAGCAATTTATCACGTACGACAAAGGCGACGAGCACATTACCGTAAGTACGGGCGGATCCGGCTTCAACGGGATGATCAGGGGAAACAAAACCGCCGGAACGATCATAGAGATGCTGAAAAAAGAAACGACGCGCGACGAGATCGTTGACGCCATGTTCGAACAGTTCGACGCGCCGAAGGAAGTTATTGCCGCCGACGTGGATAAAATAATCGAAAAACTGCGTGGTATAAACGCGCTGGAGGAATGAGCGGGCGTGGGAGAAACAAAACCTTCGTTCGAAGAATATCTTGAGAGTAACGGGACTTTGACCTATTCGAACGTCGGCGTCAGTATGATGCCGCTTCTGAAGCAGGGAAGAGACCTGTTTACTTTAGTTAAGCTAAAAGAAGGAGAACGTGCGAAAAAGTACGATACGGTACTTTACCGCAGACCGCCCGACAGGCACGTGCTGCACCGCGTCATAAAGGTGCTGCCAGACGGTTACGTTATCCGCGGCGATAATTGCGTGAAAAAGGAATACGGCATCACCGATTCTGACATGCTCGCCGTAATGACCTCGTTCGTGCATCGCGGAAAAGAGCACAGCGTAAGCGAGCGCGGCTACCGCTTTTATTCACGTTTTATCGTCTTCATCCATCCGCTCGTGAGCCTCAAACTGCGGGCCAGAAGTTTTCTCGGCCGCGTTTACCGCAGATTATTCAAAAAAAGTGCGTCTGCCGGCAGCCGCGGAGGAAAGGGAGGCGCAGGCGGGCAATGAGAAAATCAGGCATTCTGATGCATATTTCTACTCTGCCCGGCGACTGGTCGTGCGGCTCGTTCGGCGCGGAGGCAATGGCTTTCGTTGACCTCCTTTACGATGCCGGTTTTTCGATGTGGCAGACGCTTCCTTTTAACTGGCCTGACGTAAACGGTTCCCCCTACAAATCGCTTTCGGGCTTTGCCGGGAATCCGTTCTTTATCGATCTGCCGACGCTCTTTAAAAAAGGCCTTATCACGGCCGCAGAGCTCGCCGGGGCGAAGCAGGAGTCTCCGTACCTGTGCGAGTATGAACGGCTCTTTAAAGAGCGTTTAACGTTGCTTATGAAGGCCGCGGCGCGCGTACCGGAGAAGCAGCGCGCTGAAATCGACGCACGCATACGTAAAATGCCCGAGATCTACAATTTCTGCCGCTTTATGACGGAGCGCGAGAGTTCAGAAGCGGATGGCGAAAACAAGTGTGCCGCCGGCGCAGAACTGTTTTTCGCCCACGAATTCATACAATACGAATTCCTCGAAGAATGGCTCGCGGTAAAGGCTTACGCAAATTCAAAAGGAATAGAGATCATAGGTGATATACCGATATATACCGACCTGGATTCCGCTGACGTTATGGCACACCCGGAGGCGTTCATGCTCGATCCCGAAACAGGAAAGCCTGAGGCGGTAGCGGGAGTCCCGCCGGATTATTTTGCCAAAGACGGACAGCTCTGGGGCAATCCTTTATATAACTGGGACAATATGAGGTCGGACGGTTTTTCGTGGTGGAAGGCGCGCATACGCCATCAGCTTACGCTTTTCGACGGCGTGAGGATAGATCATTTCCGCGGCTTTTCGGCGTTCTGGGCGGTTCCTGCGGGTGCGGAAACTGCGAAGGAAGGGCGCTGGATCAAAGGCCCGGGGAAGGAATTCGTGGAGGAACTGAAGAAAGAGGCGGGGGGCAGGCTCATCATTGCCGAAGACCTCGGCGATATTGACGACGACGTACGTGAATTGCTTCGCGATACCGGGCTTCCGGGAATGCGTGTGTTCCAGTTCGCATTCTTGTCCGACGCAAACCCGCATCTTCCGCATAACTACCCGGAAAACGTTGTCGCTTACTCCGGCACGCACGATAACAACACGCTGCTGGGGTACATATTTGATATGAGTGATACGGACAGGGCCCGCATGCTCGACTACATAGGCTACCCCGGATCGGACGGAAAGTACGCCTGCCCGTACATTATAAAGACGCTGATGCGCTCGGCGGCGGAACGCGTCATATTCCCGATACAGGATCTTCTGGAGTACGGTATGGATACGCGTATGAATACTCCGGGAAAGGCCGCGGGGAACTGGGCTATACGCTTCACAAAAGAGCAGCTTGCGCTTATTGACCGCGCCTACTGGAAAAGGCAGAACGGGATGTACGGGAGAGGGGAGAGTTAAGAGTTTAGAGTTATGAGTTCAGAGTTATGAGTTAAGAGTTATGAGTTAAGAGTTAAGAGTTAAGAGGCGAACCGAGTGATGACACGAATTTTGGGTCTCATGCGAACCCCGGAATCGGTTCGCATTTCGGTCAAACAAAATTCTTAGCCATTCACTCGGCTTCGCATAAGTTCAAATGGAGTT
>JAEEGL010492844.1_pt1 | contig 33343 bp, 17 predicted proteins | sample 9134231 | NCBI WGS metagenome assembly JAEEGL01 (sample SAMN16246548, study PRJNA631951) | gut metagenome | biome: gut microbiome; feature: rumen; material: fiber-attached | host: Bos | place: Iran: Karaj | collected 2018-10 | reverse complement strand
TTATTTTTCCATATTTAAATTAATTTTATTTTTCAATTATTATTTTAATTTGAACATTATGAAATCTAAAAAGAAAAATAAGAAAGGTTCAAATGCTGAACAAATAAAATTAGCAAAAGAATATTTAGATTTAGATTTATCAGAATCATCAGCAGCAACTCAATTAAAATATAAAACATATATAGAACAATTAAGTCAATCTTTAGAATTGAAAAAAGATGAAAGTAACAAAGAAAAATTAATAAACATTCTCTTAGATATAAATTCTAAAATTTTAAATTCTCAAAATGAATTAATTCAAAATAAATATGAATTAATTCCTTTAGAAAAAAAAAAAGAAGAAGCAAAAGAAATTTTTGAACAAAAATTAAAAAAATATCAAGATAAAGATAAATTTCAGAGAATGTTAGTTGATAAAGGGAATGGATTAAATCAAGAAAAGGAAAAAATATATAAAGAATCAGATGAAGAAAGAAAAAGAATAATAAAAGAAGCTGAAGATTATATAAAAGACTTACAACAAAAAACAATTGATTCAATGCCAGAAAGACAAAGATTAATAGATGAAAATACAAAATTAAGAGAAGAAATACAAAAATGTTTAGAAGATGGTTTAAAAATGAAAGCAGATTTTGATGAACAAATGAAATTAAATGAAATTGATTTTAAAAAATTTGAAAATTTAGGAAAAGATGGAATTCAAAAAACAATGGATTCACTTAAAGAAAAAACTCAACATTCAATATTAGCAAATACAAATTTAAAAACAGAATTAATGACATATCAAAATAAGAATCAAGAAATGGAAAATATGGTAAAAGTAGCAAATAAAGAATATGAAAAATTATTAAAAGAAATAGATAATAGTTCAAATGATTGTTTTTTAATGGCAAGTCAAAATGAAGAAATTAGAAAAAGATTAGGAAAAAATAAAATAAATAAACAATTATTATCAGAATTATTAATAGATTATGAAAAACAAATAAAAAAAATTGATGTTATGATAAGACTAAACAAAAAATATACAGAACAATTTAATCAATTAGATGATGAATTACATCCTAAACCAAAAAAAATTATAAGTCATCAACATTGTGGATGTGGACATGATCATGGACATGAACATGAAAATGAAAATGAACATGATCATGGACATGATCATGAACATGGACATGATCATGAACATGAACATGAACATCAGCATGGAAATCAATTTGAACTTCAACATCAACATCAACATCAATTTTTAAATCAACATGAACATGAACATGAACATAGTGAAACTTGCCATCATGAGCATTAAATTTTTTTAAAATTATTTTTAATTAATTATTTTCGATTATGGGATTTTTTTGGCTTTTTTTATATTTTTTATATTTTTTTTTGAAGAAATTGAATCTTTTTATTTTTTGTTAAATAAATTAAATTGATTAATCAAATTTTACTAATGATAATGAATAATAATATTATAATTTTATATTTTTAAATTTCTTTAACTTATTTTATTAAAAAAAGATAAAAAATAGTTTTAGAACAAAATTTAAAATAAATAATAAAATATTGATATTATAAATATATAAAATAATATATATATATATTTATAATTTTTTTTATTATTAATTAGTAAAAATTGACAAAACTGTTTATTTTTTCATATAAGAAATAATAAATGGGAAGGAATAAAATAAAAATCGAAAGAATAAAAAGTGAACGAAATAGGAATGTAACATATATAAAAAGAAAAAAGGGATTAATTAAAAAAGCAATGGAACTTTCTCTTTTATGTGATGCGAATATTTTTTTATGTATTATCCCAAAAGGAACAACGCAAAAGTCAATTTTTTGTTCAACTGAATCAATTACTGATTTTATTGAAAATAATCTTTCTTTACCAATTACAATTGAAGAAAATTATACATTAAAAAATGTAAATAATATCTTATATTATTTTTATAGTATAATACAATATTTTCAGAAGATAAAAAGAAATTAAAAGAATTAAAACAGGGAGCCATAAAGAATGAAAAAGAAAAAAATATTTCAAATAATAATAATATAAATAAAATTAATTTAAATAATGAAAGAAGTGAATTAGTTAATTCAATTCCAAAAAATTCTTTTCCTTTTATTAATCAAATTCCTTATAATTATGGTCAATATAATTTTGAAACATTAAATAATATTCCCATTAATACTGAATTTAATAATTATTATAATCATCCAAATACTGTTTTACAAAATTCATATAATAATTTAAAGTCAATTTTTAATCAATCATTTAATTTAGATTATCCTTTTTTTCCAAATAATTTTGCTAATTTAAATAATAATAATCAGATACCTAATACGAATTTAATTAATAATATTAATAATAACATAAATAATCAATGTTTTATTTTTAAAAATAAAAATGATGAAATATTAAATGTAAAAAATAATATAAATTTATGTAATAATAATTCATGTGATGTTTTTTATAATATTGATTTTTCATCTAAGTATAATCCAAAAAAAGATTTTGATGGATTGGGTAAATAAAATGTTCTGATTGAATGAACTATAAATATTAGTAAATAAACGGTTTTTATATAGTGTCAAAAAAGAATAATTTTATCTAAAAATTTTATAATAACATAAAAATTAATTATCAAGATAGTTAAGGTTAAATAAATATTTGTAAATTAAACTTTAAATAAACACAAATAAAATATTAAATTTTTTTATTTAAATAAAAACAATATTTTATTACTTTATTAAAGAATATTCAAATAATCAAAAATATAATGAAGAATACTATAGAATAAAATAAAATAGTTTTTATATTATTTATATAATGGAAATGAGATGGTTATTTATATAATTTAGTAATTTTTATAAATATTTTCATTTGACTATAACAATCTGTTATATTAATTTTTTTTTATTTAATAAAAATTTATTCTTTAATGAAGTAAATAAAGAAAATTATTTATTTACTGAATAAGATGAATATAAATAGATAATATAAATAAATAAAATTATTCTTTGTTATCATTATAAAAATAATGAATAAAATATATTAATAGATAAGAATAAAAAAATAAAGAATAGAATAAAAAAAATAATTAATTATAATATTATTATTAATTATCAAAATTCATTATTTTTTGATTATAAAAATTAATTAATAAATAAATCCTGAAAAAAACATTTAACCATAAAAATATTTTTAATAAATAATATAACACTAATAACTTAATACATAAAGATTAATTGTCTCTATCAGTTTTTTTATTAAGAAATTGTTCATTATTTATATTATCATTATTATCAGAAAATCCAAAAATTTGTTTTTTTTCAATATAAATTTTCATTTCTTCAATTAATACACTAATTCTTTCCATTTGATAATTTTTTTTCATACATTGATTTTTATTTAAACAATTAATACATCTACAATTATCATTACATTTTTCTCCAACTTTATAACATTCACAATATTTCTTATTACAATTTGATTTAGTACAAGTACAAGTAGAAAGATCTTTATCATCTTTTAAATTTTCTTGTTGATATATTGGATTATTATGACAATCTACACAATTACAATTATTACAAAATTGATTATTTGCTAAACATTCACAATATTTTTTTAAACATTTTGTTTTTGAACAAGTACAATAATGTTTTGGGTCAATAGAATTTGTTTGAAAAAGTTGATGGAAATTATTATCATCTATATTATTTTCTACTGATGATATTTTATTTTCTTTTCCAATTAAATCTTTCTTTGGTGTTGATGGGAAAAAGTTTAATTTTGATGATTGGTTTCTAATGAAAATTTGTTATATGATTTTATTTACGAATTTATTTCTTCTTTTGATAAATTTATATCAAATGATTCATTTTTTTGATTTAGATTGCCTTTTTTAAAAAGAGGAGAAATTGTTGTTGGAGGATTTTTTTCTATTTGATTTAAAGGTATTTCTTTTTGATTTACAAAATTATTTTTGAGAATATCTGTATAATACATTTTAATTATTAGAGATTAAATTTAATTTAAATATAATGAATTAAAATTATTTATCGATTAGAAAATAATTAGTTCAATTATAAAAAATAAATGATATTATAAATCAAATATTATTTAAAATATTTATTAAAAAAAACATTTAAATTATTTTTCATTATTTCAATCTTCATTTAATAATTATGAAAGTCAAAAAAAAAAAAAAATAAAGGAAAAAAAGAAACATTAAGATATTACAAATAAAATATTAAAAAACATAATATTATAAAAATCTCTAATAAAAAAGAACTTCTAATAATCATCATTATTATCTAAATCAACCCTAAATAAATTTTTTTCCTTATCAGAAATAGGAGTTTTCTTAGGAACATGTTTTAAAGTAATAGCATCAAATTTTTCCATTCTTCCTTCATGTTCAACATCATCTAAATTTTTAGTATAAAACTCCATAACTTTTCCATAATTTCCATTAGTATCTAATTTACTTAAAATATCATCCATTTTACTATTTAAAAATGCATCATTATTTAATAAATTTAAATTAATTTGTCTATTGAAACTTTTTTTAGGATAAAATGAAGAATAATCAGTTAAAAATCTACTATTAGGATAATTATTCATTCTTAATGTTTTATCAGTAATATTATAAAGTGCTTCTCTATCATATTTTTTTATCATATAAGATGGTAAAGGACTTTTATCATTTGGTCGACTTACCATTAAATTAAAATCTCTTGATTTTGGTTTTTTATTATTATTAATATAATAAAATGCTTCATTAACATCATACATTATATCATTTTCTAAAGGTTCTACATTTCTTTTTTGTATTTTTTTCTTTTTGATTTTATTTTGATATGAAACTAAACTTAAACTTCTTGGAGTAACATAATTATAATTCGGAGAAAAAAATGGTCTTACATTTTCACGATCTCTTTGAATATAATTTAGCTTTTCTCTTGAAATTGTTTTTGAAAAATCAGGAGCTTTATTATTATCACTAAATTTTTTCATTATTTTCTTACCTTTTTTAATAGTTTTCTTTGATTGAATATTAAAACCTTTACTCCCAAAATTATTATAATTAGTATAATTAAAATTATTAAAACCATTATTTTTATTATTTTCATCTCTTAAAGAATTCTTATGTGAAAATTCAGCAGTTTGAATTCTTTTTTTTTTAGGAACAAAAGCTTTCTCATTTCTAATTCTAACATCTTTTCCAAGTATAAAATTTCCTCTAGAAGTTTGTTTATCCATACTAATAAAATATTTCTTAGGCATAAAATCAGTATGAGTTAAAGAAAAATCATTATTAGAAATAGATTTTTTAATACCAGAATAATTAAAACCAGAAAATTTTCTATTATTTCTTCCACTTAAAACATCCCAATTAGGACCAGTTATAATTCTATTCCAAATAAAATCCATTTTAGGTTGATATTTAGTTGATGAAGGACCATAATTTGGAGTTTGTTTATCATGTTTTATTTTATTTAAATTTTCCTTATGATGATGAATGTGATATTTATATTTTTCATTTGGAATAGCTTTTTTTGAACTTTCTGCTTCACATGTTATTTTTTTTTTTAATTCTTCTTCCATTTGTTTCTTATGAACATTGTTTGTTGGAGGTAATGTAAAAATGTCTATGTGGTCATCATTTATTATTTTAGGCTCATCATCATCTTGAGTAAAAAAACCACGGACTATTTTTTTCTTTTGAGGGTTTTTTGATAAAATTTTGTCCTTGTGAAGTACTGTTTGAAATGTCTCTACTGATGTACGACCTATTGCTGAGTAACATCCATGCCAACCTCGAGTTTCATTTTCAAACATTTTTTTTTAATTGAATTATTTTTATATTTTTTTATTTTTTAATTTTTTTGAAATTTAATTTTTTTTTTTTGAGTTTTTTATGTTATTTATTTCTTTTTGTATTTTTTATAGTTTGAGCATTATATTTTTAGTTACTAATTAAATATTGTATTTTCTAAATTATTTTTTTAAATAACACTAAATTACTTTTACTTAACTATTTATATTATATTTTAAACAATAATTTTTCCTTTATTCAATTTTTGAAAAAAAAACAAATCGATATTAACAAAAAAAAACAAAAATCAAAATAGTTTAAAAAAAGCTATAAATATATAACTTTAATGTAAAGCTCAAATAAAATAAAGTCAAATTAAAATAAAATAGACAAAATAAAAACTTTAGTATCATCAGGAGGTGAGAAAATGCAAATATCAATATAATCAGACCAAAGAAGTCAATTATAAAGAATAATAGAAGATAGTCGAAGATAAAGAAATATTATTATATAACATAGGTAGCAATATATTAAAAAAATAAAAGAAAATTTAGAACATTATCAAGATAAAGAACCAAAAGAATTAGAAAGACCATTAGTAATGTAAAAATTACCAAGAATATGTTGATGCTTGGATTATGAATTTATTATTGTTGATTTAATTGTTATTATTGAAATTTTAATAAATAATAATTATATAGATAATAAATCTTTAATTAATTTATCTTCATTAAAAAAGTTGCTAGTATTATTTAAGGAAAAACTATTGAAGAAATTAGAGAAATTTTTAATAATCTAGTTCTTTTACTGAAGAAGAAGAAAAATAAAATAGATAAGAATATAAATGTGTTTGGATAATCTTTAAAAAAATTTTTTTCTATATGGGATTTTTTATTTTTTTAAATTTTAATATTTGATTTTGAATAAATTAATTTTAATTATTTTTATTTTTAAAAAAATTTTATTTAAATATTTATTCTTTAAAAATGAAGTTTTTCTTATTGATTATATTAATATTTTTCATTTTAGATATTGAAAATAAATTAACTAATTTTTGTGTTGGAGGTGAAAATAATTGTTTGATAGAAAATAAAGAAAAAAAAAATAAAAAAAAAAAAGAAAAATATGAAGAAGAAATCTTAAATAATCAAAATCCATCGACATTAAATTTTTTATATAATGCATTATACAATAGATTTAAATCATCCACATCTATATATAATAAATATTTAAATGGATTTACACATCTTTTAAATACAATGTACAAAATTTATTATGAATATATACATAAAGATGATTTAAAAGTAGAAGATTTTAGAAATTTAATAGAAGAAAATAATGATTTTGATGATGAAACAAATAATTTATTTGAAGATAATGAAAATGAAGAAAGTGAAAATTTTAAATTTAGAGATCTTTCAAATTATCCTTTTAATAATAGTGATTTATATGAAACTCAAAAATGTTTAACTACTCCTGACATTAAAGCTAAATCTTATATGTTTTATTGTAATGATTCAAGAGTAAGTTATAATAAATATGAACAATTATCTAATGATTCATCACAAAAATGTGAATTTTATATTAATACTATTAAAGTATGTTTTTGTCCTGTTAATTATTATAAATGTGATAAAAAAAATGTAAAACAATTATTTTGTAAAATTAATAATCTAACTGCAAATAATAATGAATATGATTTATTAAAAGAAAGAGATACTTTTTATTATGAATATTCAAATAGAATAATTATTCCTTATTCAAAAAAGAAATATAAATTTCATATTAATCTCTTATGTGGTAATCCTAAAACTAATGGTAGAATAAAAGATAATTTTTATTTGTCTACTGATATTGACCCTTTATCATATATTAAATTGTTATCAATTGAAAATAAAGAAAAATTAAAAAATCAAAGTATTACTGTTGATGATTTAAAAGATAAAAAATTAGAAATTTTAGATTATTATTATAAAGATAAAAATTTTGTTCTTTATGATAATGTGTCATTAGTTTTATCTTTTACAATTTATGAAATGCAATGGCTTATTCCTTATAAAACTACTACTATTAATATAACTTCAGAAGAAGGAAAAAAACTTTTAAGTGGTGAAACATTTACTTTTGAAATTGATTTTGATAATATGAAAAAAAACAATGATTTAAATGAAATATTTACTAATAAGAAATATAAAGCCTTTAATGAAGGAGATCTTTATTATTATGAAATTAAAATTTATGATAAATATGATAATATTTTATTTTTTGATTTTCAAGGGGAAATTGACAAAACAAAATAATAAATTAAATGAATATTTATTATAATCAAAATAAAATAATTAATTTTTAAAAACACAACAAATATTATTTAGTCTCTTTATAAATTTAATAATTACATATTCAAAATATTGTAATTCTAGTATAATATAATAAATTTATTTAAATTTTAGATAGATATATATTTATATACTCTATTTTAAATTTCATAATTAGTTGAATTCATTTTTAAATTTTCGATATTTTCTTTTTTTATAAATTTTTGAAAAATACTAGTTAGTATTATTTCTGGATTTTGTTCAATTTCATTAATATTATCTTTTTTGATATTTAATTGAGGTTTTTTTTTTTTTTTTATTATTGTATTATTTTTTTGATTTTTATTATCAATTTCAATATCATTATTGTTTTTATTTAATGACTTTTCCCAACTTTCAGATTTTTTATATTTCAATTCATCTTTACTAATTAAATCTTGTGATAAAATATTATTATTTTCTTTACTATTAACAAAATTAATTTTAGTATCCATAATAGAATTTAATTCAATTGTAAATTGTTTTTCATAACAAATTTCCAAATCTTTAAATATATTTTTTTGTTTTACTGCAATTATTGTAGTTTTTTTACTTTTTCTTTTAAATAAAAAATTATTTTTAAGTTCATTTTCATTATTTTTAAATTCTTCACTAATAATATTATTATTTAATTCAGATGATTTATCACTATTATTTCTACTAGATTCATTTATTTCAAATTCTTCAATAGATTTATTTTTCTTACCTTCATCACTTTGAAATTCATCTAAACTTTTAAATGAATTTATATTGCTGCTATTTAAATTTTCATTACTTTCATTCACTGAAATAATAGATGTCATATTTTTTATTGTTTTATTATTTTTTTCATAATCTAAACCTTGATTCTCTTTTTTTGATGCTGATAATATATTTTTTTCATTATTATTATCATTTATATTTCCTTGATTTAATATTCCTTTTTCTTTCAATAAATTAATCATTCCTAAATTTGGTTGTTGTTGTTTAATGAAAAATATTTTTAAATAATTATTTATTAATTTATCAATTTGTTGCATATTAAAAAGAGAATGTTCTAATATTTGTCTCCATATTTTTGGGAAACTAATAGAAATTTCAATAGCATCTGTTTTCATTAAAAATAATAATTCTGCTTTTCTACTTTTAACTCTTAAACTTAAAGGAGATCTTTTATTAAGAAACATAATAATATCTCCAAAATGTTCACTTTTTCCTATTTCAAGTAATTTTACATATGATTGAACCTTATCCATTTTTCTTAAAATTGTACTTTTTCTTTTATTTGAAATACTATTTCTATATCCATTTCTTATAACAGAATTTCTTTTGCCGACATTATAATCAAATAAATTTGAAAATCTTTTTCCTGTTATTGAAGAAAGATAATTTAATGAATTTTGATTTATATTATTACAAATTGATGCTCTATTTTTATTAGGAGCAAATACAGATCTTCTATGTTGATTTAATAAAATTGGTATTGGAAATTCTACTACTAAAGTTCCTCTTTTAACAAAAATAATTTCTTCTATAAAATCACCAACATTTACTAATCTTTCTCCTCTTATTCCATTAAAAGGTTTTAAACTTAATATAACTTTTAAAATAAATTCTTGATTATCAAAATTTTTAAAAAAGACAAAAGTATCAATAATTGGTTTATACATTTCAAAAATTAATTTGTTTTTTAACATTAAAGGTAAATTATCATAAATTGTATTATAATTAATAGTATCATTATTTCTTTTATAAATTAAATATCTTCTAATTTTTTTATACAAATTATAAGGTAAATTATCATAAGTTGATTTAATATCTAATAAAACATCTAAATTTTTTTTATATTGAATAACACTATCAGAATTATCAATAAAACTATTTGATAAAGCTGAAACCATCCAACTATAAATTATCATTCCAATTGTTAACATTACAACATTAAAAAATCTTTCTGAATTATTATATGAAACTATATCACCATATCCAACTGAAAATATTGTAGCACAAACAAAGTAAATTGATGCTATATAAATTTCAAAACCATCTTTTATATCAATTCCTTGATTTGTAATCCAATTTGGATAATTATATTTTCCTATAAATATAAATATACAACCAAATAAATGAAATGAATATATTGTTGAAAATAAACTTAAAAATAATCTATAATATTTTTCAACATCTAAACTTCCTATTCTTTGATTTAAATCATTTATCATATATTCCATAAATGAATTATGTAAAAATACTTTAAATGATTTTAATAATCGAATTAATCTTAATAAATATATTTGTCTATAATAACTTGTATAATTAAAATAATTTCCCATATATTTAATATCATAAATATCTAAAATAGTATTAAAAGGAATTGCACTAATTAAATCAACAAAAAAATATCCTTCCATATATTTTTTAAGAATTTTTAAAAAATCAGTAATTAACTGTTCTTCAATAACATAAACATAAGCAGTAAAGCAATTAATAACAATATCAAGCATTAAAAATAAATCAATAATTATATCAAAAAGAAGAAGTAAAATTAAAAATTTATTTTCATGGTCTATACCAAGCATAGGAAAAGCTAAAATTGTAGGAATATAAAATAAAGAAATAATAACAGAAAAAAATATAATAGCATCAAAATAAATTTTAATATAATCATCAGGTAATAAATAATGAGCAATAGGAATTGTTCTTTCACCATTTCCATTATCTTCATCATCATTTAAAGAATCATAAACTAAAGAAACTTTAGTTAAATGTCTATATTTCATTTCTTTCAAATAATTTTCATTTATTTCTTCTTCTTCTTCTTCTTCTTCATCTACTTCTTTTAATTCTTCTTCAATACTTACTTTATCTTGTAAATCTTGCATTAAATCTTCTTTATTAAAAATTGATTTTCTTTTAACTTGCTTTTTTTTTTTTTCATCTATTGATGATGATAAATTATTAAAATTTTTTGATTTTAACATATTATCATCTGGTCTAAATAATAAAGTTTGTTTAATTTGACTTACAATTCCTGATAATTCTTTATATTGATTTTCATTAATATTAAAAATATTTCTAACATCATTTACATCATTATTTTCAGAATCTGGTATAATTAAAGATATATTTTTTTGAAAATTATGTAATCTTGATTCTTCAAAAAAACCCATTGTTTTTCTTCTTGATTTTGTATCTGGTTTAATATCTAAAAATTTGCTTTTATTATCTGATCTTACATTTGAATACATTCTTTTAACTATTACTTTATCATTTGAATTTTTTTTATTAGTCATAGTTGTTATTGGAGATAAATCTTTATTTAATTCTTTTTCAATCATTTTCTTTGTTCCATTATTTGCAGATGAAAGACTAATAATACTTTCTTGAATATTTGATTTAGGACTTATTATACTAATTGATAAATTATTATCTTTCATTTTTTTAATCATTGAATCATTAATAAAGGTACTTAATCTTTTATTATTTTCTTTTTTTTTAAATTCTTTTTTATTTACAAAATCAAGGCTATATTTTTCTTCATTTTTATTAATACTTAGATTTAATGAATTTAAATTCATTTCTGACTCAATAATTGTATTTTGTACAGATTCTATTTTACTTTTTAATTCTTCATCATTTGAATTTTCATTTTTTATATCATTTAAATAATCACTTAATAAAGTTTTTACATTTAAATCAACGAATGACATTAATAATTTTTCATCACTTTTATCTTTAGGTTTTTTTTCTTCAGATTCTTTATGAGATAATCCTAATGGTTTATCAAAAATATTTGCACTTTTTTTTTTTTGATAAGGTAAAATTTTATCTATTTGTTCTTCTTTTTCAAATCCTATTTCTCTTATCTTACTACCTATTGACTTATTTATATTAGTCATATTCTTTGATTTTTGAAAATTAAAAAAAATAATTTAATAGTTCATTTGATAAGTGATTTTGTATAAAATAATTAATAATAAAATTCAAAATTTTGATTTTTTTTATAATTGTTTAGTCTATATATTTATTATTTTCAAATTTATAATTTATTTATATATTTAATGTCCGATTTTATATAAAAAGAAGAAAATAATAAAAATAAAAATAATTAAATAGCACCAATAATTTGAATTAGCAGATAAAACTTCTCCTAAATGTTTCATTGTTTTTGCCATTAAAGAATTAGATTGAGAGTATTTTTTATCCATTTCATCTGTTTGTTGGTTACTTAATCTTATTTTCTCATTCATATCTATAAATTATTTATAATTAATTTTTTATTTACCTTTTGCATGATTTTTTATATTTCTTACAATTGAATAAACTTGGTCAATCATTGCATCATTTTCTATTTTATTTTTTATTTATTAATTTTTTACCACCTTTCATTGAATTTTCCATTTCTCTTTCATAGTTAAAATCGTCATTATTTTTATTTCTTTTGCTCATTTTTTTAAATAAATAAATTTAATATATAATATTTATATTATAAATATATTTTTTCTTATCACTTTCAATTTAAAAAATATCATATTTTTTTATCAATCATAATTAATTAACAATAATATTGAATTTAAATTTAAATATAAACTATAAATTAAAAAATAATTTTTTGATAATATGGAAATGCTCAATAGTCTTTTAATTAATTAATTTTTTCATAACAATTTAATTGAATAATTTTTAATTAACTTAACTTATTATATATCTATATATTTAAGCCTTACTTATTTTCTATTATTCATTGTTTAATTATTTTATTTATATTAGGGTTATGAATATGAATTTTTATTTTTCTATTTATTACAAACAATCATAAATAAAAATATTTAAATTCCTGAAAAAAAATTTTATTATTATTATAACAAATTTAATTTCAATATAAGCAATTAAGTAAAGCTGAAAATTTTTAATTTTATAAAATATAAACATTTTTTTAATAAACTCTTATTCTACATATTATAAAATATTCTTATTTATAACTTTTCAAATAAAATGATAAATATTTTCTCTTTGAATTGAATGAATAAATTCTATTTTGAATAATAATATCATTTTTTATATATACTATTTTTTCCAAAACTAATTTAACAAAAAATAAAATATCTTAACCTTGATACCAATAATAATATATATGAAAAAATTAATAAATCAATTTTGATCTCTTAAAGTAGTAGTATAATTCAGAGTAAGATTATTTGAAAGTGAATTTATTCTAGAAAAAGTGCTTTTCTTTTCTAATTTATTCATAAATTCTTCCTCTTCTTTATTCAAAGGAACTTCTCCATGTTCAACTTTTCTTTTATCTAAAATTTTATGGAAATATTCAGAATAAAATAAATCTGGATTATTTAAATTTATTTGATTTCTTTCAATATTTTTACTAATAGTTCTAAGTAAATTTTTCTTACTTTTTGTAGATTTATGGTGTAAAATTTCTTTTCTTGTATGTCTATTTTCAATAAAATTATTACTTTTTTTACTTCTATTCTGAAAATTTAAAATTTGTAAATTTCTTTCATCTTGTTGTGTTGTTCCTGTTTTTCTAAGTACATTATTATTATTTTTTTTATTTTGATTCAATGATTTAAAAAAAGAAATACTTTGCCTTCTTTGTTTTAAATTATTCATATTAATTTTATTAAATTTCATTTTATCATAACCACTTTTAACATTTAATTTTATATTACTTTCATTATCATTAAAAGTGTCATTTTCTTCTGAATAATCATCTTTAGAAACAGAACTTGTATAAGACTTTGAAATTTTTTGAGAATCATTATCATCAGAATCATTTCCTTTTAATATATTTATTATTTTTTGTCTTAATTTTGAATCTTTTGAATATTTATGATCACTTAATTCATCAATATTTTCATATTCACTACTTAAAGAAAAAGATTCAGTTGAACAAACTGAAATATTATCATTAAATTTATTAGCATTAATTAAACATAATATTTTATGTTTTAATTTAGTATCATTTAAATATTCTTCCTTTTCATGAGTATTATATCTTTTTGGAGTATTTACAAAAGTTTCATCTGGATATATTTCATCATTAATTTCTTCAGGTAAAAATGGAGTTATTTGTTCTTTTTCATTTATACTTTGACTTTTATGTCTAAAATCAGAATTTATACTAATTGTTGGTTTATTATTAATTATAGAAGATTTCTCATTAGTATTAATTTTATTTATTTCAATATGAGAATCAATATCATCTTCTTTTGATTGAGATTCTTCTGAAATTTTTTCAAATGTTTTTTCAGTAAGATTTTTTTCATCACTACTATTTTCTTCTATAGTTGTTATTTCTTTAATAGTATTTAAAGTATTTTGTTTAGTATTAATTCTTTTTAATGATCTTGTTAATTTAATTTGTCCTGTTCCATCATCATATTCAAAATTATCATTATCTGATAAAGTTGGAATTGATTTTAATTCATCTTCTTCATCAATTAATTCAAAAGGAGAAATTGTTGAATTATTTATTCCATTATTTTCATTTGAAAATTTAGAGAAAGGATTATAATTATTTAAACCATGTGAATTTTTAAAAATTTTTAATATTTTATTCATTAATCGTTTTATTTGTTCATAATTAAAAAGAGATTTTACATTTATTTTTTGCCAAATAGTTGGATAACTTGTTGAAATATCAATTGCATCTGTTTTATTCAAAAAAAATAATTCTGATTTTTTTGATTTCACTCTTAAAGTTAAAGGTGATCTTTGATTTAAAAACATTAAAATATCACCAAAATGTTCATTTTTTCTAATTTCTAAAATTTTATAAGTTTGAATATTTTCCTCTTTTTCTTCATGAAATTTATCAAAATTTTTTTTCATTGTTTGTGCTTGAAAAAAAGTTTGTGCATTATCAAAAATACTTGATCTTCTTCTCACTGTAAATGTATTTTCTAAATTAGTTTGTTGTCTTCTAAAAATAGTAGGTGCATTCATTAAATTTGGATTATTTATTGTTGGAGCTCTTATTGTTTTTGTTTTTTGTACTTTTGGATTTAAATCAAGTGGAAGTTCTAAACTTAATTTACCTTTTTTTACAAATATTATATCTTCAACTAAATCACCAGTTTTAATTAAAATATCATTTTTTTCTGCTAAAATTGGTTTAAAATTCAAAATGACTTTAACAATAAAATCAACATTATCAAAATTTTTAAAAAATATAAAATTATTAATTATGGGTTTATACATTTCATAAACTAAAAGATTACTCAAATTAATAGGTAAACAATCAATAATAATATTTTTATCTAATTGTTCTTTATCATGTTTATATTTTAAATATCTAGAAATTCTATCATATAAATCATCAGAAAGTTTAGGATAAGTTAATTTAATTTCTTCTAAAATTTGACAATTTTTTTCATATTGTTCAGTTTTTTCATGTAAAACTTTAACATAATTACCAATTGATGTCAAAGCCCAAGAATAAGCAAAAATACCAACAACTTCCATAAACATACCAAAAATTTTTTCATTATGTGTTGTACAATTTATATCACCATAACCAACTGTTGTTAATGTTGCCATTGTGTAATATATTCCTAATAAATATAATTGTAAATATGATTCATTATCATGACCAAATGTTATTATCCAATTTGGGAATTCATTTCTTCCAATGAAAATAAATATGTTTGAAACTATGTGAATTGCTATGAAAAAAACTGCTAAACCTGAACATAATGCTAAGTAATTACTAAAATATTCTATTTCGTTTAATAATTTAGATAATAAATCTAAAAATTTGTTATTTGTTAATACTTTGAATATTTTTAACATTCTTAAACATAATAATAAATAATGAAATTCATCTTTATATATTGGAGTAATGTAAAAATTATCTGATTTACATTTTTTATCAAAAAAGGTAAATATAGTTTTTAAAGGAACTGCTTGAATTAAATCTAAAAAAAACCAACCTGTTAAATAATTTAATGATATATCTTTAAAATGTGTTTTTAAAACCTCATCAAAATTATAATAAGCAATAAAAAAAGGAAAAATTAAATCACAAATATAAACAACATCAATAAATATTTCAAATATATTTTGTGAATGAAAAATAGGACTGCAAAAATAAACATTTGAACCTAAAAAATAAGGAATATAAATTAAATAATAAACAGCAGAAATTGTAACTAAAAAATCAAAAAAAATAACAATTCTTGATTCAGGTATAATAAAAAAAGAATTCATTTTTTCTTCTTCATAATTTTCTTCATCATCAAAAGAATCATAAACATAACCTTTTCTTTGTAAATTTCTATATCTTTGTTCTTTATAAGTAATATCGGCTTCTTCTTCATCTTCACTATTTTGAGTTTCATTTCCTTTTTTTGCATTATTAATTAAATCATCATATAAATAATTTTTTCCTTCATTTAATCTTGAAATTTTAATATCTCTTCCAATAAAACTATTTTTAATTTCTTTTTTTAAATCTTTTAATTTTAAAATATTATCACAAGTAATTTGAGATTGATGAATTAATGATACATTATCATCATCAGTAATAAGTGAAAAATCATCAAGAATAAAAGAATGTTTAGCTGTGCCTAAAGATTTAAAAGACTTTAATTTATTATAACTTATTCTACTTGATGTGGAAGAACCAATACTTAATCTTTTATTATTAATAATATTTGAATTATGAAATTCAACTTTTTTTTTTTTTTTCTGATTCATTATTTTTTAATGCTGATTTTAACTTTGGAGAACTATTTAATAGTTTATTTATATTTTCATCATCTTCACCCCCATCACTTTCATATTCAGGAGGACTTATTTCAATTTGCATTTCTTGAGTTTTTTTCTTTAAAAAATTAAACATATCATTTCCTCCAGTTGAATGTCTATGTTTTAAAGTATATCTATTATCATCAATACTATTTAAACTAAGTCTATTAGGATTATAATTTCTTTCTGATATTTTTTTTACAAATCTTTTTCTATAATCATTATTATTTTTTTTATAATATTCATTATTTTTTGATTTACGAGGAGATAAATGAAATGATGCATCAAAACTTTTTCTTTTTAAATCACCCATAGTTTTTTTTGGAACAAATTTATATAATAACATATTGTCTTGTGATGCTCTTTTTGTATTTAAATGATTTAATGATATTCTTGGTAAAGATAAATTACTTTCATCATAATTATTTTTCATTCCTTCTTTTAAAACATTTACAAAATCTCTTACTAAATTTGCAGCTTCTGATAATTCTTTTTTTTCATATTGTCTTTGACGAATTAGACTTAATTCATCTGGTTCTAATTCTCTTGACATTCTAGTTAAATTTTCTTTTAATAATAATGATGATTTTCTTTTTTCATTTATATATGTAGACTTTCTATTCATTTTGAAAATAATTTTTGGAAATTATTTATCTGAGATTACTGAAATTAATTAAAAATAAAATTTTCATCTTTTATAAAATTACTTTTTAAAAAAGATATTTTTCATATTATATGATGATTTTTTTATTTTGTTTTTTCATAATTGATAAAACAAAAAAGAACAATTATAATTTTAATAAAAAAAATTAATAGTTTTTTCTTATAATAATATAATTATAAAAAATTACAGGTTTAATATTTTTTAAAAAATAATATAAAGAAAAAAATAAATTTATTTATAGATTAAAAATATATGGAAATTTTTTTGAAATAACAAAAAATTTTTTAACTTTTACTTTATAAAAATGAATATTACTTTTTATAAATTATGAATTACATCAATAAAACTATATAATAATTTTATTTTTTTAAAAAGAAATATTTATTATTTAATTCATTTAAAGAAATATATTTTTCTTATTTAGCTAAAATGTAATTATTTAATCCTTTTTCCCTTTACTTTTTTTAAAATAAATTAAAAAATATTTATTCCCTAAAATGTTATGTCATATAATGAATACATTTCTATCATTCATATTAGGTCTCCTCATAGCATCTCTAATCGATAAATATTCAAAATTTTTCTATTTCCATTTTAAAAATAAAAAACAAGAAAAAAAACCTGAAATAGAAACTAATCAAAAACAAAAAAAAGATTCTCTTTCAAATTGCTTTATAATAGTAGTTGGTGTGGGTGGAGTAGGAAGTCATGTAGTAATGTCTCTTCTCCGTTCAGGAATAAAAAAAATAAGAGTAATTGACTATGACACAGTAAGTTTAAGTTCAATAAATCGTCATGCATTTGCATTAAGAAATGATGTAGGAAAATTAAAAACTCGTTTGATAAAAGAATACTCAAAAAAATTAAATCCAAATATTACAATAGAAGTTATTGAAGACGCATTTTTAGAAGAAAATTTTGATAATTATATAAAAAAAGGAAATCCAAATTATGTAATTGATTGTATAGATGATTTAAAATCAAAAATAGATTTAATTCACTTTTGTACAATTAATAATATAAAATTAATATCATCAATGGGTGCAGCAGGAAAAACAGATGTTACTCTCTTAAGATATATTCCATTTAATTTATTACAAGGTGATACAATGGGAAGAAGATTAAGATATCAATATAAAAAAAAATATCCAAATGAAAATTTACCTGAAATGTTATGTATATATTCACTAGAAAAAAATGAAAAAGGATTAAGTGAATTAGAAGAACATCAAAAAGAAAATATTGAAATGTATAGAATTAATTTTAATGAAAGAGTAAGAACTCTTCCTGTTTTTGCTTGTTTACCAGCTGCTTTTGGACAAATTATTTCTTTTATTGTTTTAGGTGAAATTATTGGTTATTTTAATATTAATGATATTAATAATGAAAATAACAATAATGATAAAATTCCTTTAATTGGTAATATTAATATTGAAAAATTAATTGATGATTATAAAAATTATGAAGTTAATAAAATGGGTTTTGATGAAAAAAAATTGTTTTTAGTTTATGAAGATTTTTTAAATGTTGCTAAAGCTTTTAATTTTTGTAGTTCTGTTAGTTGTGTTAGTGGAAATAAAATGAGGTTTGTAAGATGGAGACCTTTTAATTTACCTTCACCTTCAAATTTGGTTATTATGAATAAAAGTGAAATGCATTCTTTATATAATGTTAAAAATGAAGAAGATTTAATTAATACTTTTGGAAAGGAAAATGTTGAAAGAATTGATAATATTATTAAAAATCAAATTAAAATATAAAATATTTTTCAGTAATAAATGTTTTTGTATTGTTTTTATATTGTTTATTAATTGTATTTTATTTAATATTTTATTTAAAATTAAAAAATTGTTTTATTTTTTTATATAAAAATCCTAATTTTTTAGATAATAAAATATATTTAAAAAATCAAAAATAAAAAAAATTAAAAAACATAAATATGATTAATAAAGATAAAAAAACAATTAAACCAGCTCCAAAAAAAATAGATTTAAAACATACAGGTCATGTATCAACAGGTTCAAAAATAACAAAATCATCAGTTGTAAATCTTGATTCAAAAAAACCAATTCATCGTCCAACACCATCAGAGCATAAAATTCAAAATCAAGAAAATAAAAATATAGATTTTAGAAAAACAATGAATAAAGATAATAAAGAAGAATTTAAAAAAATTGCAAAGCATCTTAATGCATCAGAAAAAGAAAAACATTTAGAAGAAGAAAAAGAAATTGAAAAAGAAACTGTACCTAGTTTTTCCCAAAGTGTACTTCCTGCAACAAATATTGATTTTAATACTGCACAATTAAAAAAAATAAATGAAGAAAAAAAAGAATTAATGCATCAAGTTTCAATTTTAAAAAGAGAAAATGCAGAATTAAAAAAAAAATTAGAAGAAACTGAAAAAGAAAATAATGAATTATATACTTCAATTGAAGACTCCCAAAAATCAAGTGAACAATTTATAAAAGATAAAAAAGAAATGGAAAATATTGTAGATAAATGTCAAAATGAAATAAAAGAATTAAAAACAAAAAATGAAGAATTAAATAAAATAATTCAAGGATTAGAAGAAGATATTGAAATATATAAAGAAGATAATCAAACTAAAGATTTAGAAAATGAAGTTTTACAAAAGAAATTAAGTGATTTATCAAATCAAATGGAAGAATTAAAAAAAAATCCTCAAACTGAAAATCAAATAAATAATAATTTAGATAATAATAATAATTCAGATAATAATAATAATACACAAACAAAAAAAAATGATTCACAATTTTCACCAGAAGAAATTTCTCATATGGAAGATATAATCGCAGAATTATCAAATCAATTAAAACAAACATCAGAACAAAGAGATTATGCAATTGAATATTATAAAGAAGAAATAGAAAAAATAACAAAAAGTTTAAATGAAGAAAAAGAAAAAAATGCAATTATTCCTGAAAAAGATGATTTAATACATCAATTATTAGAGAAATTAAAAGATTATGAAGCAATTATGGAAAGTTTAAAAAGTCAAATTACTGCATTATCACCTTCAAGTGATATGTTTGAAGAAGTTATTATGGAAAAAGATAAATTACAAAATGAATTAGAAGAATTAAAACTTGAAAATGAAAAATTAAAAGAAGATTTACAAAACGATGAAGAAATGGTTAATGATCTTGATACTGCTTTAAAAATTTCTGAAGAAATGATGAAAAATTCACAAAATGAAGTTTCTAATATGAAAAAAAAAGAAGAAGAATATGAAAAAAAATTTATTGAATTAGATGAAAATGAAAAAAAATTATTAGAAAAATTAAAGGAAATAAAACAAATTAATCAAATTTTAAAAGAAGAACTTTCAAAATATCAAAATTCTAATATTAATTTAGATGATGTTTTAAATAATAATTTAACTACTACTAACAAAATTAAAATGCTTCAGAGACAAAAAGTTTTAATTAATTTAATTGATTTAGATAATGAAAAAAATCATCTGAGAAATAAATTAATTAATGCTATGATTCCTAAAAAAATGTTTGATAAAGGTTATTTAGAATCTTTTGATAAATTTTTAAATATTTTTACATATAGAAAAAAAACTTTAGAATTAATTTTTAATATTTTAGAAAATGATATTTTAACTGATGATTTAGGTAAAAATCCAAATAAAGATTCTGATAATAAACTAGAAAAAATTGAAGGAGATAATTTAAAAAGATTATATAATTTTTATCAATTAATATTAAATTCATTATCCAATTTTAATTCAATTTTATTTAAAATTGAAATTCATTTATGTAAAATTCCAGCTGAAAAATTTCAAGAATTAACTTTAAGTGAATCTTTTAAAAATTTATATTTTAGCTTTATAAGTGCATTTTCAATAATTGATAAATTAATTAATGTAATTAAACAAAATATGTTTAGTATAGATTTTCAATCAAATGCAGAAGGATTAAAAATAATAGTTGAAAATTTAAAAAATCAATTAAATAAATTTGAAGGAATTGAAGATGATAATTTATATAATTATTCAACAAATGCTATTAATTATTATATTACATTATCTTGTTCTTTTAAAAAAGAAAGAATTGATATAATTTTGAATGATTTAGATAATGATAATAAATTAAATGATATTGCAAATAATTTCACATCAATTTATTCTTCTTTAAAACAATTATTGAATACTCTTTCAAAAAAATTTTTCAATGAAATTACATATGAAAACTCAAATAAAATATTTGATACAACATCAAATTATTATACTAAATTTATTGAAACATATCATAATTTAAATGAAGAAATATCAAAAGATGATATTATATATAATTTAAAATATGAAAATTTATTAGATATATTAAATAAAATCTTAATTTTAATGTCATCAAATTTCCAAAAATTTGAATCTGAAAATGAAAATAATGAAAATAAAAAAGAAAATGAAAATTCAAATCTTCCAATAAGTGAATGGAAAAAAATAACTGATGAATTAAATACAGAATTAGAATCTGTAGCAAAAATTCAAGAAGATTCTGAAAATGCAAGAAAAGAAGTTAAACAAGTAAAATTAGAAAAAATAGAAATGCAAAATAAATTTGAAGATTTAGTAAGAAGTAAAAATGAAACTGAACAAAAATTAGCTAAATTAAAAATGCAAATTGGAAAAGTTACTGAATTAGAAATTCAAAACGAAGAAAAAACTAAATATATTGATAAATATAAAATGGCAATTGATAATTTGCAATTACAAAATGAAAAAGATAAAAAAACTATTGAAAAATTAAATAAAATAATTGAAAAAATGGAAAAAGATAAAAAAGAATATGAAAAAAATATGAATAATAATAAATTAATAAATAAAAATGATAAAAATAGTCTTTTAGAAAATTCACTTATTGGAGGTTTTGACAAAAATTTAATAGGAACTTTAACAAAATTATTAAATGAAAGAAAGAATTTAAAAAATAAATTAATGAAAAAGAAATTAATTAATTTAATTAATGATGAAAATTCATATATGAATAAATATATTATGAAAGATTTAAAAATATCAAAAGATGAAAATGAAAAAGAATTATATAATAAAGTAGAAAATCAAATTAAAAATTTAAATAATAATTATAAAAAAATAAGAATGAAATTAAGTTTACCAAAAGTTTTAGATTTAACAAATTCAAAAAATGATAATCAAGAAAATATAAATCAAAGAGAAACAGAATTAAACAAATTAAGAATTGATTATATGAAAGATTATGATAACTTATTTAGTAAAATATTTACTGATCATTCAAGTGATAATTTCCAAAATTTAATGGATCAGGATCTCACTAAAGCTTTAAAATATTATGGAGAAAAACCATTATTAGTTGGAAAAGTTAGATTTTATGAAAATAATGATAAAGTTAAAAATGATGCTAATGCTATAAATAATAATATTAAAAAGATTCCTGTTTTATTGTCAGACGAAAATTTGAAAAAATTAAATGAAACATTTAATTATTAATAAATTTAAATTATGAAAAAATATTTTTATTGTTTATTCAATTATTTAAGTTAATTTTTTTATGTGATTCTTTATTTGAATATTTTCATATTAAATTTTTGTTTTAAATAATTATTAAATTATTAAATTAAAAAATATAGATAATATTTTCAATAAGATAAGATATATAATTAAATATGATGAAATAAATCAATTATTTAATGAGAATAAAAAAAGAAGAATATTTAAAAATAGAAATATTTATATAATAAATTGAAAATTGTTATATATGTGAATATTTATTTTATTTTAGTGAATAATTTAGTTTTAAAGAAAATTTAATTTTAATTAAAAATTATATAAATAAAAATATCGAAGTAATTATTATTATAACAATAAATCTATCAAAGAATTTAAATATCATTTTATAAAATTAGTCAATTAGTCCTAATTTATATGTGAATTAAATAATAATTTAAGTTTGTGATTTAAAATCAAAATTAATAATATAAAAAAAAAATTGATATATTATAAAAAAATTATAATATTATGAAGTAAATAAAAAATCCAATAACATTTATTTATTATTTATATATTCTTTTGTTATTGAATAAAATTTGAATTAATAATTTTAATAATATATTTAACTTATGAATTACAAAATATAAAACAATATAAATTTTTTATTAGTTATTTTGAGAGGAAATTGTTTGAAATATATCTTTATTCAATTTAAATAACATTGTATTTTTTAATTCTATTTTATTATTACATGAAAGCCAAACGTTTTCTTTTTTATCTTTTATAGCCCAATATCTTTTTTTAACATCAAAACAAAGAATTGAAACTTTTTTTTTACCTTTTATTTTAATAATTCCATTCTCTCCTATGGTAATAGGTGAATCACTTATATTAAAATAATAAATATTTTCAACAAAACTTTTTTTTTCGTTATTTATTATTTTAACTGTTATTAAAAAATCCTCCTTATTAATAATAATATGAATAAAATTTTTTATTATTTTTTCATTTCCAAAATACAATATTAAGTTACTTGTTAATTTAACTTTATTTTTTGTCATATAAAAAAGAATAGAATTAATTTCAATTTCATCAATATTTTCAAAATTTAATTTTTTAACACTTTTCAAATAAAATTTTTCATAAGTTCTATCATAAAAAATTGCAAAAATAATTTTATGATTAACAATATTTTTATCAATCATATTTTGTTCGTCATTAATATTATCACTTTCATTTTCATCAATATCTTTAGTATTTAAAATAAAATCATTTATAATTTTTCCATGATAATGAGTAATTGGACCAAAAAATGCAAAACCATCTTTTGAGTTTCTTTTTCCATTTTTTAATCCTTTAGAATCAATAAATAATTTTTGATTATATAATAAATCACCTTCAAAATCATTTAAAATAACAAAATCATATTTTATTGATATTGATTTTGTTTTCAATATTAAATTTTCTTCTGAATCTTCAAAATAAGAAGTTTTTTGATGTTCTATTAAAGATAAATTTGATTCTGTTAAATCTAATAAAGGTAATAAATCCATTTTTGTTCTTAATTTGTTTACTAAAGAACCTTTTGTATTACTTTTTTGAAAAGTTTTTGAGACTTTTATAAATTTATTAATATCTATTTCATCTGGTGAATTATTTCTATTTTTACAACAACAACAATTCTAATTGAATTTTATAAAAAAAATTTACAATCATTTTTAAATTTCAGTGTTTATTTTATTTTTTTTTAAATAAATGAAAAAACAAGAATATCATTAATAATAATAATATTAAAATTGATATATTTATTTTTTTAATAAATATTAAATTAGAAAAATATTTCTTTTAAAAATAAAGAATCATTGAAAATAAAATTTCATGCTTTAAAAAAATAATAATAAATTAAATATTAAATTAAAATATTTTATTTAATCATTTAATTATTACTTTTTTCATTGGAAAGATAATTAATTATTGATGGGATAATTTCATTTTTTTTAAATTTTGGAGTATCTGAAGTTAAACTATTATTAAAAGTAAAATGTTCATTTTCATCATGATGAGGTATATTCATTATTTCATTAATTTGATTTTCATATAATTCATAATTTTCATCTATTTGATAATCATAAGTATCTTTATTATTTTCAGTTATTTTAACTTTATTATATTTTTGGGGAATATATTCCAAATTTTCTTTAGTAGATAAATCAGCTTTTGAATTATTTTTCTTTTTATTTTTATTTAAATTTTTATTATCAACTCTATTATTTGATTTTAATTGGTTATTATTCATATTTTTTTTAGGTATAATTTTTATATTTGAATTTTTATTATATATATTTTGAGTAACACTTTTCTTTATTATATTTTTAGAATCATTTTTTTTTCCATTTGATTCTTGTAATTGTTTAATTGTATTTTTTGCATTATTTTGGAATATTTTTTTTATTTGTTCTTTTAATTGAGAATTTTCATAATTTAATTTATTCAATTCAATAATTTGTATATTTAAATTAAAATTATTATTTTTCAATTTTTCATTTTCTTCAATTAATTCTTTAATTCTTAAACTCATTTTATTATTTTCATTTTTTAAACTCTGAATTATATTTTCATAATTTTCTTTTTCTATTATATTTTGTTGAATATGTTTTGCTTTTTCTTTTTCTAATATTTCAATTGATGAATTTAATATATTTATTTTTTTATTAAAATCACTTTTTTCTTTTTCTAAAATTTCATTTACTTGAATAAAATTAAATTTTAATTCTTGATTTTCATTAGTTAATTCTCTCATTTTTAAATGAAGACTATTTAAATATTCACTTGCACTTTTAGAATTTAATTTTTCAATTGGATTATTTTTTGGAACAATATTATTTAAATTTAAATCATCAAAAGTAAAGACTTCTTTACTTGGAGATTGAATATTAGAATGTGATGTAGTATTAATATAAGTATTATTTGGATTTTGTGTTAATTTTGAGATGTTTATTTTTGATGTTGTATTATTTGATAATTCATTTATATCATTTATTCCTATAAAAGAATCTGGATGAGACATTTTATTTTTTTAGATTTATTTTCTATTATAAAATAATTTAAATCAATATTTTTAAATTAAAATATTTTTCAGAAAAATTATTAAATATTTACAATAAATAAAAAAATACTATGAAATTTTTTAAGTAATGGTTTTGTTTTTTTTCCTTTTAAATTCTCTAATTTTTCTAATTTTTTCTGAAACATTAATTGTATTATATTCATTTTTATTTAAATATTCAAAAACTTTTTTTGCTTGAAAATTAGCATTTTTATTTAAAAAATTAATTATTTGGAAATTTTCCTCAATAGAATTTTTAAATTTATTAATTTCCAATTTTTCTTCATTTAAAATATTATTAATAGTTCTATAATCATTAAATTTATATTTAGATGATTTAATAAGATTTTTTCTTTTAATTTCTAATGTTCTATTCCTTATTTTACTTCTACTTTTAATAATATCAACAACAAAAGGTTCATTTGAATTTTTTAAAGCATCAATTAATCTATTATCATATTTAACTGTTTCACACCTTAAATGATGAAAATGATTTTGAGTCAAAAAATTAGAATCAATTAAAGTTTCTTGCATTAATTTTAATTCTCTATTATTTTCAATATCAATTGCATTAAAATTTTTTGAAAATGTTTTTGCTCTTTTATTATTTCTTGAATTGAATTTTGTTAAATCTTTTCCAATTTCATTAGAAGTTAAAATAATATTATCTAATATTTTTTGAAATTTATTTTTTGAATTTCTTTTCAATGTAAATTTTAATTTAGGTAAAGTTATAAATGTATCATAATTTAAATTATATGTTTTATTAAAACTTAAATAAGAATCTTGAATTAAAGGTTTTTTGACAGAATATTCAGGAATCAATAATTTTTTTTCACTATTTGAAACAGTAACAATATTAATATGATTTTTTTTATGTTTTTTTGAATCATTTAATTCAATATTTGCAATTGCATTTTTTAAATTTATATTATCATTTACTATTTTTGTATTATTTCTCGAAGAATTTGGTAAACTTAAATTTGATGTTTTAAATGATGATTTTGACATTCTAAAAGAAGAAATATTATCTGATATATTATTTGAACCACTATTAATTGAAGTTGTTTTTGTCTTATCACTTAATTTATTTTTTTCATTTTTTTTATAATTATTATTATCATCATTTATTAATTTTTTTGTTTGTTTTTTGTTTAAAGATTTTGATTTATAATTTTTTATTTCATCAATTTCATTTATTTTTGGATTTGATAAATAAAAAATACTTAAAGGTTCATTTTTTCCTTTTTTTATATTAGAAATAGAGTTAATATTTTTATTATCTGAACTTGAGTATGAAAAAGGACTTGATGAAAAAGATAATGTATTTTTAGAATTTGAACTGGAATTTTGATTATTTTCATTATTGTAATTACTATTTGTTAAATAATATTTTTTTGAAGAAGAAGATTTTTTTTTATTTTGATTTATTGTTTTAATTAATTCTGGAGAATTGACCGTTAAATTTTTTTTTCTTCTATTTTTTTCTGTTAAATTTGTTTTATCTAAAGAAAAATTTTTCTTATGATTTGTTTTAATTGAATTTAAATTTAAATTTGAATTTGATAAAAATTTTTTTCTTGTTGATTCATATAATTGTCTTTTTGTATATGAAGAATAATCAAAATAATTTCTAAAAGTATTAATACTCAAACTATTTTCTATTAAAATATTTTGATTATCATCATTTTTTATATTTTTTTCTTTTTTTAAATGGGAGTTAATATTTTTTTGAACTTTAAACTTTTTATTTGAAAAATTATTATCTTTTGTTTTACTAATGAAATTTTTGATAAGTTTAAATTCTCTTTTCTTTTTTGAATTACTCATTATAAGGTGATTTTCTTTTTTTTCTTTAAAAATGTTTTGAAATATATTTCTTGAATTATTTTCTTTTGATGATAATTTTTTACTAATTAATGATTCAAAAATCATTTTAACAATTAATATGTTTGTCTAAATTCAAATTAATCAAATTTCCTATATAAAAAAATAATTAAAAAAAAACAAATTATAAAAATAATTTTTTAATTATATAAATAAATATTTAATTTATTATAATGAAAAAAAATAAACAATTTATTTTGAAAAAGTAAAATAAGCAATAAATGCTTTTCCAAATAATTTACTAGATATTCCAATATATTTATATTCTTTATTTAAAATAGATTCTCTTTTCCTTCCAGCATTTTTATAATTATCATCAACAATCATTAATAAAACAGACAATTCAGGATCTTTAATTAAATCTTTATAATAAATATCAACATTATAATTTTGTCTTATTTCGGTAATTTTATTTTTTAAATATGTAGAATCTTTAATTTGAGATTCATTTTGAGGTAAAGGAATAATAATATTAGGATTTAATTGTAAAGGAGGTAATGGATTAGTATTTCTTAAAATTTCTTCTGCTTCAATAAATGCAGGTTCTCCTCTATAAAGTGCAACTTTTAATTTTTTTTTATAAATTATTCTTGTTCTTTCTTTTTCTATTCCTGTTATTTCATCTTTTATTATATCATTTTCTTTTTTTATATTTTTTATTGATGATTGTATTATTTGTGCGTATGATGATGGATTTTGTCTTATTTGATTTATTAAATAAAATACTTTTTCATTATATTCATTTTTTCTTAAAAATGATGTATTGTTTATTGGAATTGATGTTGTTTCTGTTATTTTTTCATTAAATTGACTTTGAGAAACTAAATTTTCTTCATATTGAATTTCTTCTGTTTGTTTATCTAAATTTGATGATATAATTTCACTATCTTTTTTTTTTTTTTTAATTGGGATATTTGCTTTTATTATATTATTAATTCTATTTTTCTGGTCTGGTGTTTTTATTATTTCATTATTATCTTGATCTAATCCAGATCTAACACATTTACATCCCATTTATTTTTTTTAAATTAATTTATTATATTTTTTTAAATTTAAAAGTGAGATTTTTTTTTTAATAAAAATGTTTCATAAACATTTAAATACATGAAAAATAAAAAATTAGAAGATTAAATTTAAATGATAATAAATTTAAGTATTTTTATTAAAATATTATTAATTATTTAAAAGATTTTTATTTAATTTTGAAATAAAACTTCTTAAATATTAAAACTATGATTAAATTTATTTAAGTTCATTTTTACTCAAAAATTTTATTTTTATTTCAAGGAAAGATATTAATATTAATTTTTAATATTATTTTACTATCCTTCTTTTTTAATAAAATTTAGAATTTAATTGATTTAGATAGATTTTAAAAATTGGAATAAAAAATATAATTCAAATTTGGAATCTAAATTATAAAAAATATGAAATTTCAAAATAATATAATTTATTTTAAAAAGATTAAAAAAAATTTAAAAAGAAAAAATAATGGAAAGTGATTTTAATTCTGATGAACAAGAAATGATGAGTATTCAAACAAGTATCTTTAATAATGAAAATAGTATATTACCAGTTATAAAGAATAAAAAAAGAAATAATAAAATTTTAAAAACATTTTATTTCTCTAACAATAAAAATGAAAAATCATTATCAAGAAATAATATTAATAATCAAAAATCACTTTTTAAATCTCCAAATAGAAATATGCATAAAACATTTAGTTTTGTAAATAAAAATAACAAACAAGTAAAATTTATTTCACCTAATTTAATTAGAGCTAAAAAATATGATATTGTTAAAAATAAATTTATCAAATTTCAAAATAATTGTAATAAACCAGTTTCAGACAATGAAAGTTTATCAAAAAATTCTTCTTCAATTAAATTTTATAATATAACTAATTTTTCATCTAAAAATATTAATAATACAATTAATAATATAAATGAAAATAATGCTATTAATTTAAAGAAATTTCATCATAGTAGAACTTTAGGAAATAAAATTAATAACAATAATCATCTAAGAAGAGCAAGTAAAAAACAAATAAGTTTAAAATTATCACAAAACAATAATAAAAAATTTAAAACTATTAAATCAATGAAAAATATAAAAGTACCTGAAGAAAAAATAATTAAATTTCAATCAGATAGTTCTTTTTTAAATAGTAGTGATGAAATATTTGATGAAAATAATGAGCCAAATTCATTATCAAATATTCAATTAGAAAATTTAGAAAATAAAAATAGTGAATCAAATGAAGAAAATTATAAAGAAGAAGAATTTGATATAATTTCCAATAGTTCAAATAAAATTAAAAATGGCCAAAATATATATTTAATTGCACCAAGTAAATCAACAACTCATCTTAAAAATTCTTTTAAAAAATCAAATATATCAAGAACATTAAGTTTTTATAAAAGTCCAATAAAAAAAACAACAAGTCCAGTTAAATTTAATAATATTAATTCAGATTATAATGATAAGAAAAAGAAATATAATATTGAAAAAATGAGAAAACAAAAACATTTAAATAGTCAAAGTTTTAAAAATATGGTAAAAAATAAAGATAAACAAATTATAATTTTATCAGATGTTTTTGATGATTATCATACCATTATAAGAAGAGTTAAAAGAGAAAGTTCAATTATCCAAAGACCTTTTATTATTAATATTAATAAGTATTTAGAAAATGAAAGGGAAAAAATTAAAAATAAGAGTGAAATTTCTTTTGATAAAGAATTGAAATTTAAAGAACAAAAATTAGATTTTATAGGAAATATTTTTAAAAATATTAAAGAAAAAATAAATAAATCTATAAAAGAAAAAAACCAAAATGACAATGAAAAAGAAAATTTTAAGAAAATAATAAGAAATGCTTTTATTTATTTTTATCAACAGATAATTTATAAAAATTGGATAAAAGAAATAGAAAGTTCTTTATTAGAAATTATTTTTTCATATAAAACAAAAAAAATTATACCAAATTTAAACTATATATCAAATACTTTTTTTGATTGTTTCAATTTTGTAATTTATTATCTTTTAGATGGACAATATAAAGAAAAGGAATTTAATCATAGAAGATCTTCAATAATTGATAATAATTTATTAAATTTAGGAAAGGTAAGAAAAACTTTAAAACCTATATATAAAAAAAAATTTTCATACAAAAAATTAGATTTGATAAATAATCATTTTTTAAATATTTTTTCAGTAAAAGATTTTATAAAAGATATAAATAAAAATGAAAATAATATAAATTTCAATGAACCATATTATCATTTTTTACAAAGTAGAAAAAAAACAAGACGTAGAAAGAGAATATCAGTTCATGATATAATAAAAAGAACATTTGAAAAAAAAAAAGATACAGAAGTTATAAATAACAACTTGGAAAAAAGTGATTTACATTATAAAAATCTAATAAATAAATTTAATGAAACAAATAAATTTCTTGATAAATGGACATTTTTAAGAAAAAAATCAATATTTAAAAAAAATTATGAAGAAAAAAAAGAAGAAAAATTAAAAAAAGAATATTTAAAATTAAAAAAAAAATATTTAATAAATTTAAAATGGAAACAAGATATGGAAATATTAAAAAGTTTAGGAGGAGATCCCGTATCAAAACAATGTGCATTATTAAGAACTCAAGAATATGAAGCAGAACATTCAAATTTAAAATCATTTGAAAAATTATTATCATTAGTTGAAAAAAGTCAAAATGAATTATTTTTTGAAACTTTTAGATATTTAAGATATACAGAAATAAATCATCAAGAAAAATATACTGGTGATACTTTATTAATTAGAGCTTCAAAAATGAATAATATTCATATTGTTGAATTTTTATTAGAAAAAGGTTGTAATATAAATATTCAAAATAGAGAATTAAATACTGCATTACATTATGCTTTTATGTATAATAGAGCTGAATTGATTAATATTCTTATTTCTCATGGAGCTGATGTAAATATTATTAATAAAAAAGGATTTACTCCATGGGAATGTATGAAACATTGATATTAAAAAATTGCTACTTTTAAAAATCATTTTTTATTTATTATATTTTATTATCTTTATAACATCCTATTTATTTTTTAATTAAATATTTATATCAAAGAGAATTAGTTACTTTTCTTATTATATAGTTTAAAATTTTGATAACTTATTTAATATTATGTATATCTCTTTTATTTTTTTTTTTTAATTAATCATTCATTTAAATATTCAATTGTAAATTTTGTTTTATTCTTAATATTTTTTAAAATTTTAATTTAATAAGATACTTTTAAAATAACTTTAAATTTAATCAACAAATTTACACAATTATTTTTCAAATTATCTTTTTCAGTTTAAATATAAATTTAATTTAATAAATATATTTTTGTAAATTTTATTTCTTTATTTTTCACTATTAATTATTTTAATCTATATATATCTATAAAATAATATATTATTATATAATACTAAAAGTTTTTAATCAATATTTACAAAAATATTAAATATAAAAGTTAAAACTTAAATTTTACCACAAAAATATATTATAATTGAATAATATTTTTATATATATTTCATAATATTTTAAAAATTAATTTATATATTGTTTTAAATATTAATATTTTTTTATTTTAAATTTATTTCTATATTTAGTTTATTAAATTGGAATTTAAAAAAATTATATCTTGACATCTTGGCCGAGTGGTTAAGGCGTGAGACTAGAAATCTCATGGGGCAACCCGCACAGATTCAAATCCTATAGATGTAGTTATTTTTTATTTTTTGTTTTAAATAAAAGATTTAATATGAAAATTAATTAATTTTTTTTATTAAAAAATAATTGAAAAAGAAATATAAAAACAAATTAACTTAAATTGTCTAAAAATATTGGAGATTAGGTATGGTTAAGTTAATATTTGGTTATTTTCATAAATCAAGATTTTTATATGGTTTACCAAGAATCTTAGATTATTAGAATAGATTAAGTAATGCTGACAAACATTAAGAAATTATTAAAATTACTAATAAGAATTAAAAATAATAAATTAAAAATATCATTAGGATTACCAGATTTAAATACTTATTTAGTATGTAAATTATTCAAATTAAAGGAGAAATAAATATATTTTTGAAGAAAAAATTAACAATGTATGATAAAAAAATAAAACAAATATTAAATACAAAAGACATTCATTCTGTACTTTTAATAAAAAATGTATAGTTAAAAGATTAAAAGAATTAGGAGAAAAAGAAGGATAT
>JAEEGL012558271.1_pt1 | contig 33344 bp, 34 predicted proteins | sample 9134231 | NCBI WGS metagenome assembly JAEEGL01 (sample SAMN16246548, study PRJNA631951) | gut metagenome | biome: gut microbiome; feature: rumen; material: fiber-attached | host: Bos | place: Iran: Karaj | collected 2018-10 | reverse complement strand
TGGAAGTATCATTTCTCAACTTGTTTGTCAATACCTTTTAAACAAGAGAAACAACCCGGACTTGTGAAAATATAGGCTGGCCATCCAGCGGCATTCGTTCGATTGTTTATCAATACACAACATGAAAAGCGAACTATCCTCTAGTTTTGTAAATCAAGTCCTTAACAATTTCATTTTTGACTGTTGTTCCAATTTTAATGTGCTTACATTGCCGTTCTTCGCAACAATAACTGTTGAAAACCCCTTCAGGAATGCGGCATACTTCATCAACCTTATCGTTTGCTCCATATGTTGGAAGGTAGGGGACCAATGGAGCAAGAACCGAAGAAAGGGTTTTGTATTCGGAATCATTTTTATTTATTTTGGATTCCCCCTTATCTGTCACGATTGAAAAAGATCCTTTTTTTCGTCTGCAATCAGTATAATGATAGTAAATAGGGTAATAATCATAATTATCGTAATAATGAAACAGCATTCCATTCTTATTTTTAGTATTATAAATCCTAATGAAAGAACCTCTATGTTCTTCCGTTTTGCTCCAATGACCCTCCATATAACAATAATAATACATATCAATCAGCCATTCCGGTTTGGCACCTGCTTTCTCGCCTATTCCGATTCTTATTATCCCGTTGGGTAACCGATCCTCGTTGGATATTTTCTCCATACTAATGACTTCCATCATCTCCTCCATTTATCAATAGCCATTAATAGTTTAGCTATTAATTCATAGGAGTAAAATTAATATTCGTCCGATTATTTGTCAATACATTTTTAAGTGCGAGAAAAACGACCCTGATATATGAAAATATAAGAGGGTCGTTTTAAGTTTTGCAAAATTGCGACCGGGTGGTCTACAAACGGATTTTAGTATCCGCCCATCATGCCACCCATGCCCGCGTCAGCCCCGCCGTGGCTACCGCAAGAGCACTTATCTTCAGGCTTATCGGTAACCATCGCTTCGGTGGTAATCAGCAATCCGCCGATAGAGGCAGCGCCTTCCAAAGCAGTTCTCACCACTTTGGTCGGGTCAATGATACCTGCGGCGAACATATCGGTATACTTACCGGATTGAGCATCAAAGCCAATCTTGTTATCCTTACCTTCAATAAGCTTTCCGGCGACAACTGCACCGTCAACGCCGGCGTTTTCGGCAATCTGGCGCACCGGAGCTTGTAAAGCACGGCGGATAATGTCAACACCGACTTTCTGATCGTTGTTGTCAACTTTGACTTTCTCCAAAGCGACCGAAGCATAAAGGAGTGCAGATCCGCCACCGACGACAATACCCTCCTCCACTGCCGCTCTGGTAGCATGCAGAGCGTCGTCAACGCGGTCCTTCTTTTCCTTTACTTCCGTTTCGCTGGCACCGCCGACTTTAATAACAGCAACACCGCCGGAAAGTTTTGCAAGACGCTCTTGCATTTTTTCCTTGTCGTAATCGGAAGTAGAGTCTTCTATTTGCTTTTTGATTTGGGCGCAACGAGCCTTGATAGCGTCCTTATCGCCCGCACCGTCAATGATGGTTGTATTGTCCTTGTTTATGGTGACGCGCTTTGCCGTGCCAAGCATATCAAGAGTTACATCTTCGAGCTTAATGCCTACATCGGCAGAGATGACCTGACCTTTGGTAAGAATAGCAATATCCTCAAGCATAGCTTTGCGCCTGTCGCCGAAACCGGGAGCCTTTACCGCAGCGACTTTAAGTCCGCCGCGAAGTCTGTTCACGACCAAAGTAGCCAAAGCCTCACCCTCGACATCCTCTGCGATGATAAGCAACGGACGGCCGGATTGCACCACGGCTTCCAATATAGGAATCATGCTTTGCAAGTTGGAAAGTTTGCCGTCATCAATAAGAATATACGGGTTTTCAAACTCGGTAATCATCTTGTCGGGATTGGTGATAAAGTAAGGAGAAAGGTATCCGCGATCAAACTGCATACCTTCAACCACTTCAAGCTCGGTGGAAAGACCTTTTGCGTCTTCGACCGTAATCACGCCCTCGTTACCGACCTTTTCCATAGCCTCGGCAATGTATCCGCCGATGGAGGAGTCGCCGTTTGCGGAAATAGTTCCGACTTGAGAAATCTCGGCAGAAGTAGAGACCTTACGCGAGTGCGCTTTAATCTCTTCCACCACGGCAGCAACAGCGGCATCAATTCCGCGGCGTAGATCCATGGGGTTCATACCTGCGGCAACGGCCTTACAGCCTTCGTGCACAATAGCTTGAGCAAGGACGGTAGCGGTGGTAGTTCCGTCACCGGCAGCGTCATTGGTGCGGGAAGCAACTTCTTTAACCAATTGCGCGCCCATATTTTCGAACTTATCGGCAAGCTCAATTTCCTTAGCGACCGAAACACCGTCCTTGGTAATCTTCGGAGCACCAAAAGATTTGTTAAGCACGACATTGCGGCCTTTAGGGCCAAGGGTAACCTTTACGGTATTAGCCAAAACATCGACGCCTTTAAGCATGGCTTCTCTGGCATCGTTTGAAAACTTTACATCTTTTGCAGTCATTTCTTTTTCCTTTTACAACTAATTACAAATTAACGATTAAACTTCAATTACGCCAAGGATTTCGGATTCTTTAACAATTAAGAAATCTTCGCCGTCGACTTTAACTTCAGTGCCGGACCACTTGGCAAAAAGCACCCTGTCTCCGACTTTAACGCTCATTTGAATAACTTTGCCGTCTTCATCACGTCCACCGGGACCGACAGCAACCACTTGACCTTGAGAAGGTTTTTCCTTAGCAGTGTCGGGAATGATAATTCCACCGCTGGTTTTCTTGTCCTCTTCCACTCTTTTGAGCAAAACTCTATCAAGTAATGGTCTAAACTTCATTTTCTTATCCTCTTCAAAGTAAATTAAAAATCATTATGCCTTTCATATTTAAGGCGTGGTTATGAGGTAGTGTTTATTTCCTCCTTCGTCAAGGGCATTAGATGATTTTTTTTAAAAAATGAAAAGCTAATAAATTGTATAAGGGGATGCTTGCCTTTGCCCTTTATTTAGTTTACAAGACAGAGTTTGGAATAACGCTTAAAAAGGGGAATAAAGATATGTCAGTAATGTCCGATAAGTGGATTCGAGAAATGGCAGCAAAAGGTATGATAGAGCCTTTTATGGACAAGCAAGTTCGCAAAGGTTGCGTTTCTTATGGTGTTTCATCCTACGGCTATGATGCCCGCTGTGCGGACGAATTTAAAATCTTCACGAATGTTAATTCCAGTGTTGTTGATCCTAAAGACTTTTCTAACCAAAGCTTTGTTTCTCGCAAGGAAGATGTTTGCATTATTCCGCCTAACAGCTTTGCTTTAGCCAGAACTGTTGAATATTTCCGCATTCCCCGCGATATTTTGGTCATCTGCCTTGGCAAGTCGACTTATGCCCGCTGCGGTATTATCGTAAATGTCACACCGCTTGAGCCCGAGTGGGAAGGCCATGTCACTCTTGAATTTTCCAATACTACCCCCCTGCCCGCAAAGATTTATGCCGGTGAAGGCGTTGCTCAATTTTTATTTTTAAAAGCCAACGAGATGTGCGAAACTTCTTACAAGGACAAAAACGGCAAGTATCAGGGACAAACCGGTGTTACTTTGCCAAAGCTATAGAACGACAGGACATAAGATACCAGTATATAAGGAACGATTATGGATAAAATAAAAGTAACAGGAGGCACCCCCCTTTTCGGCACGGTTCCTATCGGTGGGTCAAAAAACGCCTCGCTACCTATTATAATGGCGTCGCTTTTGACTGACGGCGTGCTGGAAGTGTCAAACATTCCGGTTCTTGCCGATATAAAGACGCTTTACGAGATACTAAAGGTGCTTGGTGTTCGTATAACCCATATAGATGATCATACCACTTCCTTCAACGCTGCCCATATATCCGAACTTACCGCGCCTTATGAATTAGTAAAAACGATGCGCGCTTCGGTGCTTGTCTTGGGGCCTTTACTCTCTCGTTTTGGCGAGTGTCAAGTTGCCCTGCCGGGTGGTTGCGCCATAGGTCCGCGTCCTGTCAATTTTCACCTTGCGGCACTGGAGCAAATGGGTGCCGACATCACAATTGAAGAAGGTTATATCAAGGCAAGCGTAAAAGGCCGCCTGAAAGGTGCAAACATAACTTTTCCCAAAATCAGCGTAGGCGCGACGGAAAATACGCTTATGGCAGCAACCTTGGCCGACGGGCAAACCGTTATTAACAATGCTGCCATGGAGCCGGAAATAACTGACCTTGCCTTGTGCCTTAAGGCAATGGGGGCGGACATAACCGGCATAGGCACATCTTGCCTTACCGTAAACGGTAAAGACAAACTTGGCGGGGCGAAGTATTCCGTCCTTCCCGATCGGATAGAAACGGCCACTTATATGATAGCGGCGGCAATAACGGGCGGCAAACTGACCCTTACCGATACTCGTCCAGGCGATGTAACCGCCGTGTCCGAAGCTCTTAGGAAAATGGGCGTAGAAATAACCGAAACGGATGACACTATAACCGTTGACGGAAGGGATCGTAACCTTGTCGGAATTGACATAGTGACCGAGCCCTATCCCGGCTTCCCGACCGATGTTCAAGCACAGATAATGGCGCTTATGTTGACGGCAGAGGGCGGTTCAACCATCACGGAAACGATATTTGAAAATCGCTTTATGCATGTGCCGGAGATGCAAAGAATGAACGCTGACATCCGCTTTATAAACGACACTTCGGTTGCGATTGCGGGCGAAAGTAAGTTAAAAGGAGCCCCCGTAATGGCCAGCGATTTGCGTGCTTCGGCGGGGCTTGTCCTAGCGGCACTTGCCGCCGAAGGGGATACATTAATAGAGCGAGTTTATCATCTTGACAGAGGTTATGAGGCATTAGAGGCTAAGCTTTCAGCTTGCGGTGCGAACATTGTCCGCCTGCATGAAGATAAAGAAGAAACAAAGACGCAGGACACTGCTCAAAATGGAACAACTGCTTCATAGCGTTATAGATTTTGCCCCCACCCTCAGCATACTGTTGTCTATAGGTGCGCTTGCCGGCCTTATCGGAGGCATGTTCGGCATAGGCGGAGGCGTAGTCATCGTGCCGATACTTTACTATATCTCGGATAAAGTAGGTTTTGTCCCTGCCTATGAAATGCAAACAATAATGGCGACTTCGCTAGGCACGATTATATTCACGGGGATTGGTTCGCTTAAAACACACATATTACACAAAGAAATATCGTGGGAAGCGATGAAAAAGCTTGCACCGCTTATGTTTTTTGGTGCGGTGCTGGGCGCTTACCTAAACTCGCTGTTTAGCGCAAAGTCGATAACCGTTTTGTTTGCGATTTTCTGTCTTGGTCTCGGGGTTAAAATGCTTACAAAAGTGAAGGCAAAAAGGGCCGAAACCCTGCCGAACAAGCACTTTTTGCATGCCATTGCCACTTTAATCGGAACATTCTCGGCTTTGATGGGTATAGGTGGCGGAACGATGAGTGTCCCTTTTTTAAGGGCTTATGGTTTCCCGATGAAAATATCCATCGGCACTTCGTCTATTTTGGCTTCGGTAATAGCGGTAAGCGGCACACTCTGCTATATCATAGCGGGTTGGGATAAGGCGGGGTTAGACTATCATTATTTGGGCTATGTGAATTGGCTCGCACTTTTATGCATAGTCCCGACGGTGATGCTTTTTGCTCCTGTCGGTGCATGGTTGGCAAGGCTTATGAGCGATTTGGTGTTGGCGCGTGCCTTTGCCGCCTTTTTAATCTTAAACGCCACTAAAATGCTTTGGAATATCTTCGGCTAAAAAATATCTTTTCCTTGTCTTTGGGCGTGGAAATACGCAAAATACTTTCCATTACCTTTTAAGATAATAAAGTTCGTAGCCCTTTTCCTTGGCGGTAAGCCAAAGTTTGCGTGCGTTATCTCTTGCGGTCACATCGTGCGCCGAAAAAATTATCAAGATGTGCTCAAAGTCCTTGTTTTCCGGCGCGGTAAAGTCCAGCTCCTCGCCACTGATAATGGCCAGAACCGTGGCGTTGTTGGGGTTATCTGTGCCTTCGGTGATAAAAATGGGTTGTTTTTGCGTTCTGCCGTCTTTTTTCGTTCCGTGGGGAAGCCACTTATCAGAGTTATAAGTCCACAAAAGATTGCTTATGTAATCGGTCCGTTCGGGAGAGTCGGTGCGAATAAGGACTCGCTTCTTCTCGGCATACAAGCCCTCCATAATAAAGGGAAGCTCGGTATCCAGATTGTTCTTTGCCAGATGGTAAAAATCAATACGCATAAAGTGTTTGCCTCACCCTTTCCCTTGCCTGTAGGTTACCTGCTGAAGAACTTTACAAGCCAAACGACAACCGCGCCCGTAAGCATCGCAAGAATGCCAAGCCAGCGGAGTTTGTCCGAGGGAAAGTGACGGAAAAGTTCAAGCATTCTTTTCATACTGTCCGGAAAAAGGGCGTAGCAAAGCCCTTCCAGTATGAAAACTAAGCCTATTGCTACACCAAGTTCCGCAAGCATCAGTTGGCCCCTTTTGGCAATTTGTTGAAATAGCGGAAGAATTCGGAATCCGGCGCGATGAGAAGCGAGGTGTTGTCGTCTTTCATGGTCTCCTTATATGCGTTCATTGAACGGTAGAACGAGTAAAACTCGCGGTCTTGGTTCGCCGCATCTGCCCAGATTTTAGTCGCCTTTTTATCGCCTTCACCGCGAATAATTTCCGATTTTTTCTGAGCCTCGGCAAGAAGGATGGTTTTGTCGCGTTCGGCCTTTGCCCTTATTTGCTGAGCAAGCTCAATGCCTTCGGCCCTTATTTCTTTGGCTTCCTTTTCACGCTCGGAGCGCATACGGGCATAAATTGACTGGCTCGTTTGTTCCGGCAAATCAGCACGCCTTATCCTTACATCTGCCATGGTAACGCCAAACTTAGCGCTGGTTTTTGAGTTTACAAGCTCGCGGATCTTGAGCATAATTTCGGCGCGCTTGGGTGATAAGACGGTGTTTAAGGTCTCGTTACTAAGCACATCGCGGAGAGATGAAATAATGGCATCCGATAAGCGCTGTTTGGCAAAATCCTCTGTCAGCACGGATTGATAAAACAAAAGTGGGTCAATAATTTTGAAGCGCGAGAAAGTGTCAACGACTATGCGCTTTTGGTCGGCAAGAAGAACTTCTTCGGCCGGAGGATCAGCTTCAAGAAGGCGTTTGTCGTAATAGACAACCTCTTGAATAAAGGGGACTTTGAACTTTAGTCCAGGTTCTTGAACAACTCGCACAGGCTCGCCGAATTGCAATATCATCGCTTGTTCGGTTTGCTTCACAATGTAAATTGAGGAAATAAGCGAAATCGCTGCAAAAAAGCAGACTATCGCAATTATAAACTTAGTTGAGCTTTTCATTTATTCTGCTCCTTTTTTCTTAGTTTCTAAGCCGGAAAGAGGAAGATAAGGGACAACATTTGAGCCCTTCGCCGAAGGGTCTATGATGACCTTGTTCACACCGCCAAGCACCTGTTCCATGGTTTCAAGATATATGCGACGCGAGGTTACATCTTTGGCTTGTTTATATTCTTTTAATATGGAAAGAAAGCGCTGAGCATCACCGCTGGCAAGGTTAATAGTCTGTTCGCGGTAGGCTTCCGCAGCCTGTAAGCGTTGCTCTGCTTCACCCCTTGCTTTGGGGATAATGTCGTTGCGATAAGCCTCGGCCTCGTTGCGGATACGCTCACGGTCCGCCTTTGCTCTTTGCACATCGTTAAAAGCATCAATAACTTGAGAAGGAGGATCAACTTTTAGCATTTGCACGGCGGAAATCTGCACACCGGCGGCATATTCGTCCATCATTGCCTGAAGTTTCTTGCGAGTCTCCTCTTGAATCTGTTCACGGCCGCCGGTTATAACCTGCTGGATAGGAGTTTGCCCCACCACTTCGCGCATAGCGCTTTCTGCCGCCATTCTTACTGTCCCGACAGGATCACGAAGGTTAAACAAGAACTCTCCGGCGTTGCTGATTTTCCAAGTTACGGTATAGTTAACTTCCACTATGTTCTCATCGCCCGTGAGCATAAGCCCTTCGGCGGGGACGAGCTGGACATTGCCGGCCTCGGATAAAGATGTAAGTCTGCGAGATTCGGATACATTACTTCTAAAGCCGATTTCAATGCGGTTTTCACGCATAACATTGGGCTTTAAAACTTCTTCTATCGGGAAGGGTAAGTGATAGTGAAGTCCGGGAGAAGTCGTATAGACATATTTGCCAAAGCGCATAACCACGCCCTGCTCTTCCGGCGCCACTTGATAGAAGCCGGTAAGCATCCAAATGATAAAAGCGACAAGGAAAAGAAAGGTAATTTGCTTCCTGACCGATTTTTGGATACCGCCTTTACCGGTTCTGCTACCTCTGCCGCCGTAAGAGCCATTTGTTTCCAGCTTTTTTTGTAAGCCTTTTACGAACTTGGCAAGATCGGCAAGCGGATCGCCTTCGGCGCCGGAGTTATTCGTTTTCTTTGCAGAATAATCCGGTTGCCAATCGGGAGCGGCGCGGCCTTCTTTGTTATCGGAATCATCTTCGGATGAACCCCAAGGTGATTTGTTTTCTGTCATATTATACCTCTTCTTCGGTGAAAAATTGTTCATATAAATCGTCAAACAAGACCGGAATCTTGTCGTGAAAAATCGCAAGCAACATCTTTGTTACTTCCTGAACCGAGGGGTGAGCGGCCTTGGCACAACGAAGCGCAAATACATGACGCCACTCTCTGATATTGGCGGTCATGCATACTTCGGCGGCGGTTGAATGAGGAAGTATCATGCGAAGCTGATCAGGTCTTACGCCTTCCATCTCACTCATCTTAATATACTGCTTTTCAATATATTCCATGGTCTCAAGCCAAATTGCGTATTCGGGCGAGTCTTTTTTGATATGGCAAGGTTCTATTACTTTAAGCTCACTGCCGAACTTGCCCTTGGAATAGTTGCAATATCTAGTGCTTTCAATACTGAAGCTGGCAATGCGGTGGCGAGTTAAATCTTTATAAACGCCAATATCGCAAGTAAATCTTACAGTTATGGAGAAATGTTCAAGTACTGATTCATGGCGCATTTTTATAAGATTGTTTATAAGAGTGCGCGCCGAGCCCGGGGTGATTTTATCAGCACTTTTATAGCATGTTCTGCCACATATCTCCAAGTGCCTTAATATCTGCTCACCATCCAGTGGCGTTATGACTTCAACGCAAGGCTTTATTATCCTTACCACTTAACTCTCCCTTTAAGTAATATAGCAAATCAAGAGTCATAAGTTAGCTAAATAAACCTTTATTGGCAAGCGTAAGTTTTACACATTAGAATGGGACAATTTAATTGGTGAAGTGCATTTGCCTTTGGTGATGGAAAAGAAGGAAAAACAAAACTCACCGGGCTTGTGCCGGTGAGTTTTAAGACATTCGGAGATTCAAAAGTTACCCTTAATCACGGTATTTGCCAAAGTCTTTGATCCAAAGTATGTCTGAGTTGTTGAGATTACATCCATAAACTTTGTTCCTAAGTTTGGCTCTCCATGCAGGCTCGCTCCAAGGCACAATGTTACTAATTTGATCTTTTTCCCAACCGCTACACCAATACCAACTTTCAGAAATTGGGTTATAGTCCTTATCTTCCCAATAGTAATCAAAGATAAAAGGTCCCTTAATATTACAGTCTAAATCGTCAAAATTACCAATCCGGTTACCGGAACAATCATAGTAACCTTTCACAAATTTAGGTCCATCTTTCAGACTTTCTAAGTTATTATCCACACAAGAGAAACTACCGTAAATGAATTCCGGCATTCTTCCTTCAAAAGAACCTAAATTAGAATGACTTACATTAAAACTACCCTTTACTACACACTTTGATAAATCCGGAAAAACCCCGTTTTTTACAGGGAATATTCCAAAACGATGTTCACCGGCACTCCTATCATGATAAAAATCATAATAATTTGGAACATTATTGATGACAAAACCTTTCGGTGCGCTGCAGTTGCCTTTATCATCAATAAATAGTTCGCTAAGAATTTCCTGGTTGGCTTGGCGTAAATGCTCTGCGACTTTTCTCACGTGAGAAAGGCTTTCCTCGGACGGCTCTTTGACTTTGAACTCTTGCAAAGAACCGTTTTTTATCAACATTATGGCAGAAGGATCACCGTGCTTATCTTGAACAGCATAACACTGGAAAGCACACCCTTTAGCATCATAAAGCTTAACTTTGCCATTTTTATCTAGACTAGCACATGGGTAGGATACATAGTCCATATCATATTCGTAATCACACCATTCGTCTCTATGGCATAGCCCGGAAAATTTACCAAGCTCGGCTTCAGATTTTGCTATTTTTTTCAAGTCCACAACATTTACTACTTTGTATCCATCGCCTAAGTCCAGAATATGTTCTTTTCCACCGATTTTAGCAGCAGCTTTTCTTGCCTGTTTTTGGATTTTTTCATCTACATGATCATTCCTGATCAATCCTGCGTCTATATGATTTCTAAACAACATTTTCTCCTCCCTTAAAATAATATGTTTATACATTTTGTATAATTGCACAGCGCCTATTGTTTGTCAATAAATGTGTTTATCACAACTTGTTACGTTTTTGACGAAAAACAAAACTCACCGGGTCTGCACCGGTGAGTTTTTAGGCTTTTAGGATATTCGGAGATTCAAAGACTACCCGTGGTTGTGGCTTTTGCCGTAGATTCTGTCAGCAAACTCTAGTTTCCAGGCGGGCGTACAAGTTACATCCATATTGGGGCCGATACATTCGGTTTTCCAACCGCCTTTCCAACGGGAATGTTCAGCATCATATTCCTTGTAATAATAGTAGTGTTCAAATATGAACATCTCTTTAAGTTTGCCAGGCATATCGCCGTAATCTTTAATAGGATTATGTGAACAATTGTAATACTTACCCACTTCTTTTGGGCCGCCTTTCAAATTTTTCAATTTGTTGCCCGAACAATCAAAACTGCCTGTGATCTTTTCCGGCATCTTTTCTAACGAATATAAATTACTGTTGCTTACATCAAGATCGCCTTCCACAATTACTTTTGACAGATCCGGAAAAACTCTACCGCCTTTGGAAAGACAGTCATGATAGGTAATTATACTCTGCCCCCAGGTGCTCCTATGCATGGAATTACCTCTAATGACAAAGCCCTCGGGAGCATTACATTTGTCTCCATCAACGAACAGCTCCAAAAAAGTATCTACATAAGCTTTATTCAAACATTCGGCGAATTTCCTAACATGCGAAAGGTTTTCAACAGATTGCTCTTTGACTTTGAACTCTTTTAAGAATCCGTTTCTTAGCAGCATTATGGCAGAGGGTTTGTCATGTTCATCGTGAATAGCATAAATGTGAGAAACATTCCCCATAGCATCATAAAATTGAATGTTGTCGTTTTCATCTTTACCGGGGCATGCGTAACATACATACTTTTCACCATATTCGTAATCGTACTTTGTAAGCTCACGCATAAATCCTGATAAACGGCCAATTTCTGCCTCTTCTTTTTCGGCTTTATCCCAGTCTACAAGGTTTACTACCTTATATCCGTCACCAAGATCCATAACAAATTCTTCACCGCCGATTTTTGCGGCTTTTTCTTTTACTTCTTTCTGAATCTTAGGGTCTACACATACATACCCTTTTTTCTCATCATCATAAAAAGACATTTTTTTCCTTTCTAAAAAATATAATACTTTTACGCTCTACATATTGCACAACATCTGACCGTTTGTCAACAAATGTGTTTATCACCACTTGTTGCAATCTTAACCAACCGAAGGAACTATGCGGATTTATTACCTAGTTAGGGTCGGGGATTACCTCTTTTGCCCTTTTTTCCTTTAGCAAGAAGTAGATGTTGCGAAGGTAAATGAAAACACCCAAGCCCTGCCCTAAAATGAAAACGGGATCTTCTTTATAGCAGGCATAGGCAAATAAGGTAGTGCCACCGGCCAAGCTGAAATACCAAAACGCCATGGGAATTACGGACTTTTTGGCTTTTTCCGAAACAAGCCATTGAATGATAAAGCGCATTGAAAAAAGCCCTTGGCCCAGAAAGCCTACGGCAAGCCATGCGGTGAGTGTGAAGCTGAAAAAGCCTAGATCTATGTTCATTTTTATACCCTGTTTGTGTCCTATAAAATGTTAATAAGTAATAATTTTTGCGCTTTTGTAGCGGTGAGCAAGCCACATCACGCCGAAAATGTCAAAAATGCCGACCCAAAACCTATCCCAAAAACCATAATTGGAAACGCCTGAAGCGCGGTGGCGGTGGTTGACGGTGACCGAGATAATCCTCCCCCCTTGCCTTTTCATCAAAGCGGGCAAGTAGCGGTGCATGTGGTCAAAATGCGGCATATTCATAAAAGCTTCCTTTGGAAAAACTTTTAATCCGCAACCGGTGTCGGGAGTATCGTCGTTTAAAAGAGCCTTTCTTATCTTGTTGGCGACTTTTGAAGTAATACGCTTAGAGGCAACATCCATGCGCTTGACCCTGTGCCCGGCAATAAGAACTTGGTCTTTATCCTTTTGCTTCATAAAAGTGGCATAAAGGTTGGGTATGTCGGCAGGATCGTTCTGGCCGTCGCCGTCTAATGTTGCAATAACGGGAGCCGAGGCAATGGCAACTCCGGTCGCAATTGCTCCGGATTGCCCCGTGCTTTTATCGTGAGATACAAAACGAAGAGCCGGGAATTTCTTTGCCGCTTCTTTAAGTTTTTGAAGAGTTTTGTCCGTCGAACCGTCGTTAACATATATAATCTCAAACGACACTTTGCCTTTTAGCGCATCATTGATTTCGGTGACAAGCGGAAGGATATTGCCTTCTTCATTTTTAGCCGGAACGACTACGGATAAAAGAGGTTTTGCGGGTGTCATATATATTTTACCTTTCTTTGCCTTTTTATGGCGCAATAATTTTTAGCAGTTATAGCTGTATATAGCTAAACCGCATCTTTGTAAAGAAGCCGAAAAAAGTAAATCGGCAAGCGCACAAAAAGCGAATAGCTATTGACAAAACAAGAGAAAAGTCGTAAATAGTCCCTCTTTTATATGCAAGGTTTTTTGGGGGCAATTTTGCTTTCCGCCTTGTTTTTGTAGGGATTATATGGCTAATCGCTTGTATAGCGATTCGTTTTGTATGGTTTACTTTACGCACGTTAGGTACTTTATATGACTCTTATTGCTTCTGATGACGATGATGATTTGATTACTCCGACAGAGGGTGATGATTCCTTGCTTGATTCCTTTAGCTCCGCGGTTAAAAAGCTGATCACCAAGGGGCAGGAACGCGGTTATATTACGGTTGACGAACTGAACGAGGCATTACCTCCTGACAGGGAGAGCTCTGAAAATATTGAAGATGTTATGTCGTCCTTGTCTGAAATGGGAATTAACTTCGTTGATTCCGAAGATGATGAAACCGAGCATTCCTCTGCGGAAGGCGATGATGAGGAAGATGCCGAGGCCGAAAATAAGGGCAACATAAACGATGAAGGCGGCACACATACTGATGATCCCGTGCGAATGTATTTGCGCGAAATGGGCGCAGTTGAATTGCTTTCCCGTGAGGGGGAAATCGCTATTGCTAAGCGTATTGAGGCGGGAAATGATGTGATGATTGGCGGACTTTGCGAAAGCTCGCTTACATTAAAAGCCATCCAGGGATGGAAGACCGCTTTGGACGAAGGCAATATGATGCTTCGTGAAATCATTGACTTGGATGCAACTTATGTTTCCGATCCTTCCAATTCTCAACTTTCCGATGCTGAAAAGGAACGCAAGATTGCCGAGCTTGCCTTGCAGAAGGTTGAAGATACGATTAAAGCTCCCGCCAAACAGAATGATGATAAGCCTGCCGCTCAGGAAGACGATGAGGAATACGAAGACGAAGAATATGATGATGAAGAATATGATGACGATGATGAATATGATGAGGAAGATTTAGGCGAAGGTGACGAGGACGATTCTGATGACATTTACGATGATGAAGAGTCTGAGGAAGGCGAAGGTGAAGGCGATGGGGAAGATGACTACGATGATGAAGAAGACGCTCCTTCAATATCCTTTGCGCAGATGGAAACTTCTTTGCTGCCTCAAGTTAATGAAACTTTCGATAAGCTGATTGCCCTTTATAAGAAGCTCATTAAATATCAGGATCAGCGAGTTAAGGCGCTAACCTCGGACAAGCCCATACCTTCGGCGGTTGAGTCCAAGTATCGTGCAGTAAAGCACGAAATGACTTCTCTTTTGGAAGGTCTGCACCTTAATCCCCTTAGAATCGAGCAGCTGGTCGGGCAGTTAAATGATATTAACCACCGCTTGATGATGCTTGAGGGCAAGCTTTTGCGCCTTGCCATAAGCAGTAAAATTAAGCGCGAGGATTTCTTGGAAGCTTATCATGACAGCGAGCTTGATCCTAATTGGGTGGCAAAGCTTGCCAGCAGACCGGGTAAAGGTTGGGTGAACTTTACAACTCAGCACACCAAAGAAATCAATGACATAAGAGCTTCAATAGCCGAAATTGCGGCGGAGACAGGAATTCCTACGCCCGAATATCGCCGTATTGTCGCTACGGTTAAAAAAGGCGAGCAGGAAGCAACGCGCGCCAAAAAGGAAATGATTGAGGCTAACCTGCGCTTAGTTATTTCTATCGCTAAAAAATACACTAACCGTGGTCTACAGTTTTTGGACTTAATTCAAGAAGGCAACATCGGTTTGATGAAAGCGGTGGATAAGTTTGAATATCGCCGCGGATATAAGTTCTCAACCTATGCCACTTGGTGGATTAGGCAGGCAATCACCCGCTCTATTGCCGATCAAGCGCGGACAATTCGTATTCCCGTGCACATGATTGAAACTATAAACAAGCTGGTTAGGACTTCGCGGCAAATGTTGCACGAAATTGGGCGTGAGCCTACGCCCGAAGAACTGGCGGAACGGCTTTCTATGCCCTTGGATAAAGTGCGTAAGGTTATGAAGATTGCCAAAGAGCCTATATCCCTTGAGACTCCTGTCGGTGATGAGGAGGATTCCCATCTTGGTGATTTTATCGAGGATAAGAATATCACTCAGCCTCTTGATGCCGCCATTCAAGCTAACTTGCGCGCGACTTGCACCGTTGTTTTGGCCTCGCTTACTCCGCGTGAGGAGCGTGTGCTTCGTATGCGCTTTGGTATTGGTATGAACACGGATCACACTTTGGAAGAAGTCGGACAACAATTTTCGGTTACGCGTGAAAGAATTAGGCAGATTGAGGCAAAAGCCCTTCGCAAATTAAAGCATCCCAGCCGTTCAAGAAAATTACGCAGCTTCCTTGACAACGGGTAGAAAGGCGTTTATATTCTGCCTCCTCTTAACGAGATAAGGGTCCTTAGCTCAGTTGGTTAGAGCAGGCCGCTCATAACGGTCTGGTCGTAGGTTCGAGTCCTACAGGACCCACCATTCCCTTCCTCTTTCGGAATATCAATATACCGTTTTACGCGGTGGATTTGTGGCGCTGTTGCCCTGCTCTGCCCCTTATTCTGCCAAGATTTTAGAAAAGGTGCGCTTCGGGCGGTCAGGATATATCCTCTCGGTATTTTTTGTTTGTGGCCCGGTTCGGAGCCGAAATAGATACTTTTGGATTGAGCTCATCCAGACCATTTTGCCTTGATTTTACAGGCCTCTCATATGCTCAAGTTCGTATCCCATATCCTCGCCACTCTTGAACAAATCAGAAAAGAGATACCGGTAAATATCACCTCAATTTATAAGTGGGGTTATCACACCAAATCTATTGACTCCCAAAATTTTCGCGCTAACAATAGAACAGAAACAGAACACAGAGATATAAAATGAAGCAAAATATTAAATTAGTTCCATTACAAGCAAATGACCGTGAACAGTTCATTAAAGATAATCAGGAAGCGTTCAAATATGGTGCAACGGAAGAATTTGGCGTGCGTGATGAACACTTTGAGGAAGATGGCGAGATTATATCTCGTGCGACCATTGAGCAATCCATAGATGAAGGCGAAGCGTATCGGATTATGTCGGGCGGTCAAAAGGTCGGCGGTGTTATCGTTAAAACCGAGGGTGATAAAGGCGATTTGCACATTTTGTTTGTTTCTCCTGAAGCTCATAGCAAAGGCATCGGATATGCCGCTTGGTGTGCCGTTGAAAAGATGTACCCTGAAATTAGGATTTGGGAAACTGTTACTCCGTATTTTGAAAAACGCAACATACACTTTTATGTTAATCGGTGCGGTTTTAAGATTGTGGAGTTTTACAACGAACACCATAAAGACCCAAACAGCACAGACGGCGGACTTGATGAAATGTTCCGTTTTGAAAAAGTTCTGAAATAGAATATAATTTATAAAACTTTAGGCCGAGCTTAACCGCTCGGCCTTTTTTATGAAGAAAATCATGGATTGGATTCAATTTTTGCAAATCATCTGTGTAACGGCTTTTGGTTTGTTCTTTTATAAATTGGGCGAACAACGCCGAGAAATTAAAACCGTAGAGCGGGACTTAAACGATTTTAAAGTGGCAGTAGCGAAGGAATATGCCACTCAGGTTAACATCAATCGCCTGGAATTAAAGATTGATGAACTTCGTGAAATGATATGGGAGATGACCAATGAACGAGCAAACACCAAGAGGCATTAGAAATAATAACCCCAATAATATTCGTTGGGGATGTAATTGGCTTGGACTTACAAAAAACGGAAAAAAGTGCCAGCGGGCGTGATTTAGTTAGATGGGAGGGAGAAGAGTTTAAGAATTAGCTAAACTCTTTTCTATCAAGGGCTTAGCCTTTTCAAGTTCAACCAAATTATTAATAGTTATTTCTAATTTTCCGGTTCCATAATGCCCTATGTCACGAACATCACGTGTAAAACCTTTTTCCAAAGCAATATCATCAGCATCAACATTGACATAAATGATTATCTTATTGCTGTAAAATTGCACGGATGCAAAGTTCTTCAGCCGTCTATATGCGATATAATGCATTAATATTTTTTTCTGAACATCATCTCCTAAAGAAAGCAGATAATCGTCTAATTCCTTATATAGCGCGTTAATCTCGGACGAAGCTCCTTCTAATTTTTCAATTACTGTTTTAACTTTTTTATCTGCATTATGTTCCTTTTTAGGAATATTGTGAGCGACGGCTTTCGCCTCCTCATCATTTGAACTGTTGACTAGCTCAAATAATAAATGGTCATTTTCGTATATACGATAACGAATTAAATCAATGTTGGCAGGTAATTGTTTAATCGCGAACTCGTCATAGCGACTAAAATCTTGAGCAATACAAATTAAGCGAGGTTGGGACCAATCAATTTCATCAGCAATTTCTTTGCCAAACTTCTCTAATACCAGCCACGCGAAATCCTTAGGGTGTTTTACCAGCCAATCCATATAAAATAAGCCTTGATTAATAACTGTATCCTTGCTGTCCCTTTTATATTCAATAATAACGGGGCAATTGTTCTCATCCAATCCTAGAGTATCAATACGTGCATTATGTCCATCTTCAGCCTTAAAGGCGTGTTCTGTTTTCAAAAAGCGCACATTTAATAGTGTTTCACTATTTTCCTCGACCAGCCTTTGTATATTGCGTTCTTTTGCAACAACCGAATTACCAAGTTCGACAGCTTTTCCATTTTTAACACTGAATAACTTTAAGTCTGACACCATACATTCCTTTTATAACTTGTAAATATAAGATGTATTTTAATCTGCAACATATTAGAAATGCAATAAAGTTAAGTTAAAAATTTTGCTACTATAGGTTAAGGTGTTCTAAAAACGCCTGACAGCCTTCGTAAATATCCCAATAACTCTCATCAAAGTTGCCGGTATACCAAGGGTCGCGGATGTTGCGCGGATTGTTGGTGAAATCCAGCAAGCGATGGATTTTATGCTCCGTATCCATACCAACGAGTGATTGAATGTCCTCAATGTTGCTGTCGTCCATCGTCAAAATGTAATCAAAATGAGCATAATCATCCGGACGAATGCGCCGGGAATAATGTTCTTCAAAAGGTACATGCATTGATTTTAGCATTTCACGCGTACCATGATGAATACCGGCGTGACACATTTCGTTGTAACTTTCGGTCGCGGCAGAATCAATTTAAAACCGGTCAGCCAAGCCTTTTTCGGTAACCATTTGCTTAAACACAAACTGCGCCATCGGCGACCGACAAATATTTCCAAGACATACAAACAGAACTTTGATCATGATATTGCTTTCCTTATTTTGATATCTCATGGTAATTATCTAAAAAATCAATATTTTCTAAAATTTTCCTTTTAGAAATGATAGGGATATTCTGTTTTACTAACTGGAATTCTATATATTTTTTGTTTGCAATAATAGTATCCTTTAGTCTATCGTTACTAATGTAAGAAAAATTTATAGTATTTTGAAGAATATTATAAAGACTGTAGTTCTCTAACCGTCCGGTAAAACCTAATTCATATAAATGGATTTGTATAGCATTAGAAACGCCATTTTCAATAAAATGAGGAAAATTTTCTATATCCGAAATTATTTTTAAGCCCTTTGTTGATAAATAAGAAGATACTGTCGATATTATACTCTGCGATAAAAATAAAAATTTTGAATTTATTTTGTCTGTAAAAATATCAAATATTTCTGAAACATTCTTCTGAGTGTCCAATTGATGGTACCATTTCCCCATCAACCAATTATTAAGAATACTATAGTATTGAGAATAGTTTTCACTATAAAATATAGTGCAGAAATTAAGGAATTTATTTAAGATATCTCCAATGGTGATATTTTCATCAATCCAGAAGCTATCATCAAAGTTAATCAAATTAATCATTTTCTCGTATCTACAAATACCAAATTTTGATGCTTTCAATTCATTTAATTTACCATCAGAAATGAATTTTCTAATTCTCTGAGAGCGATAAGAAAACAAACTCTTAAAAATATCTTTTTCATCTTCATTGATCATCTTATATGTTAAAGATTCTTGAGCAAATTCATTTACAGTGTTTTCTATATCTTCTTCAGTAATAATGTCTGGTAATATTGAAATAATTGATATATCAATTTTATCGATTAATTCTGATATAATATCTTGAGCTTCCAGCCATTCATTAGTAAAATTGATAGAATTATTAGATAAAAATAATTTTAAACTCTTTACAATTCGTAGTAAATAGCTAAAAGCAGCTTCCGTTCGATCATTAATAACTCTCCTCATTACTTCAAATTCTTGTTCGTTAACGGCTATTACAACCCCTTCAGTTTCCTGTCCTGCTCGTCCTGTTCTACCAAATAAATTTTTTAAGTCACGTATTTTAAGTGGTCTAATTTGCTCACCATCATGCCTACGGCAAGAGTTCACCACAAGAGTTTTGATGGGGAAATTTACACCTTCTGCTATCGTATTTGTGCAAACGAAGTATTTTACCCATTCTTTCCTTAAATAATCTTCGACTAATTCTCTTAAAAACTGAGGAAGATGTCCATGGTGAAATAAGATACCATGTCGTGCGGCAATAGTTAGCATATAAGAGGAGCCGACAACAGTTTGTAGATACGCCTCAAGATTTTGTATTTCATCAATGTTAGCGTAAGAAATAGGTTTTTCCAAATGGAGTGATTGTATAATTTTTAGTGACGCGCTAATAACAGAATCTACTTCTTGTCTTTTTGCGCAAAATATGGCTACAGATCCAGCGACCAGAGATTTCATGCCAATAATTGCAGATTTTTTTATAAAACTATTTAACGTATAGGTCTTTTTGCGATTTGTGAGAGGGTTTATATAGGATATATCGGCTTCCGTTATAAATTTATTCAAATAATAAGTATTATTTTCAGATAAAATTCTTATTTTCCAACTTTTATCATTTGCAGGTTCTAAAAATCCATAAGAAATATTTGTTGGCCTATAAATTGATTTTATAATATTAGTAGTATTATCTTCATTAGAAAGCCAACTATGTATTTCTTGAATATTTGGCAAAATTGCAGATAAAAATATAAACCGAATATTTTCATTTTTTTTCAATTTACTTAGAAGTAGCTCATAACTTAATCCTCTACTCTCGTCATCTATTAAATGTCCCTCATCGCAAATAACTATACTGTACTGATTATATATATTTGGAATTAGATTTTCATATGCAATTAATTTTTCTGGAGTAGCCACTAATAAATTAACATTTTGTATATCATCAGTATCTTGTCTGGTTGGTTCATTACCTCCATATACTACTTTGCATTTGATCCCAAGTTTTTTTATTCTTTTACACATTCCATTTTTGAGCTCAGAGGCGAGAGATCGAAAAGGAACAAGGAACAATATTTTTATTTGCGCATTTTTTATAAATTCTGAGACAATCAACATTTCGCAAATAGCTGTTTTACCGGCACTTGTAGGCATTTGTAAAGACATGGTTTTATTGTCGGTCAGTAATCCCCTGAATAAAGCATCTCTCTGAGAGGGGAAAAAATTCCACATTTTATTATCAATAAGCGATATGATATACTCACGCCAAAGTATAGGTGATTTCTGTGAATAAGTTAGATCTATCCATATATTATCTGAATTAAATTTATTTATAAGAGCTAAAGATATTTTTATTGATAAAAAATTCATTGGTCCCGCAGAAGAATACATCTCTTCCAATAAAGTATGTAAGTGGGAAAGTATATTATAATCACCTTGATAAATGAAATTATTTAAGTAAAATACCAAATTATTTTCAGTTTTTTTTATATTTCTTGATAAAAAATATACTAAGAATTCATTTATTCCATCAAGATTTTCTGTTTCAAGTAAAAAATTCGCTAAAATACCAGCTATAGAAGACCTATTTGCTAAATAATAAAGTGAGCTAGCATACAATAACGAAGAAAATCCAGAAATAGAGATGAAGGCATCTTTTGTTTCCTTTAATCCATATATTTCCAATCCCTTCGCTATCATTAATGCTTCATTTTCATCAAATTTTTGGGAATCCAATATATTATCCAATTTTCCTATGAGAGATATATAAAAATCATCATATCTGTTGTAAAAATCATAATTAGAGATAGCTTCTTCTGATAAGCGAAATTGTTTAAATTTTTGCCATGATTCCGATTGTAATATCCAATTTCTTAAATCAGCCATTTAACACTCCAAAATTTTTTCAAAAATAGTTTCATAGTTCTTTTTCAAGCTTGGAATAACGATTGCAATTAGCTCAAAATCGAAATTTAAATCAGCTAGGTCTTCTTGAGTATGTAAGGGCTCAATAAATAAATCTTTATCAATAATAGCAATTGCCTTAAATTTTTTTTCATAAGATCCATAAGCTACAGGATCTAATAATTTTTGTAACTTCTTAACACTTTCTATATTTCCTTCTTGCATTGCTTTACTTTTTAACCACACTAGAGTACCAGCTAGTCTAGTTAGCACATCCTTTTTCATTCCTTTAATTGCCTCAATAATAGGATTGTCTGTTTGCTGGGTAGCCTTTGCTTTACATTCCGCCGCTACAATAAAGTCGCTTGATTTATCATGGCATATTAATACAAAATCAGTTTTGTGAGAAGGGGTGTTATTAGATTCTTTATATCTCCATTTTAAGGGGGCATAAGGATTAAATATAGCATATTTATCTTTCATTATGTGAAATGATAAAATTTCTCCAAACTCACCAGACATAATATTCGGTTTATCCGGAATATATGTGCTAATCACATCTCTTCTTGCAATTCCACTCTGTGTTGCTTTTTCTATTTTTTCAGGAGAAGCATAACAATTTAAAAATAAAGAAGGGAGCCGTTCTATAAATGTCGATATTTGATCCTCTTTAAGTTCATATACTTTTAGGTCATATTTAGATTGTTCGTGAAAATAGTTAAGCATTTTATTATTACTTTCTAACTATTTTAATCAGATTTTCTACAATCTTGCTAGTTATTCTAGTTTTAGCATTTACTTCTTTTTTAGCCATCAAATAGTCCTTTCAGTCCATCTTCGTTAATATGATATCCTGTAGTATTATTACGCCGCTTTCTTATACAGATATTGTTGGAAGTTACAGAACATTGAGCGGATTTCATCCGGTTTACCAAGTTCCTGCAATGCGTTCATCGGAGAGCCATATTTTAAGTTGACCAGTTTTCCAATTCTCTCGTCATCGAGCTCGGATATACCTTCTTTAACATATTGTTGCAATACAAACTCAATAAAGGCGAACTGTCTTGCCGCATAGTTATCCATAACATAAAACTTGCATTGATCGGCTCTTTCGCTTCTTGTCATCATATCATTGCAGAATTCCGCTAAGAAGCTTAAAACATCAAACACATCATTATTTTCGGCATTTAAAGCTTTTTGAATATACTTAAATGTTTCTCGGTTGTAGCCGCGTTCGGCAAAACGTTTGAGCAATGTCTTTCTTGTTATCGGATCAAGCCATACTTGGCGCAATTCTTCTTCCGTCTTAAAGAAGTTTGGCATTTGACCGACCAGTCTTTCAATAAATTCTTTGGCACTGATAGGTTTGCCTAAGTCTTTATCATAAAATGTGGTGCCGTCATCAAAAATTTTAACTTCGCGACCTTTACCTAGTTTAATTTTAGTAATTTTCTTCGGTTCCGGAGTTTCGCCACCATTTCCGTTGCCACCATTTCCGCCGTTACCTCCTTGACCGCCTTTGCCACCATTACCAGTGCCTGGTTTTCCGGTATATTCTGTCGGACCATCCCATTCTTTATCTTCAAAGTTCTTAGAAGCGCCGACAAAGTCATAAATTGTAAAATAGTCTTTATCTTCGCAAACTCTGGTTCCTCTGCCGATAATCTGCTTAAATTCAATCATAGAGTTTACCGGTCTGAGCAAAACGATATTTTTAACCTGAATAGCATCTACACCAGTTGATAGCTTTTGTGATGTGGTTAAAATGGTCGGGATAGTTTTGGACGTATCTTGGAACTGCCGCAAAAACATTTCTCCACGTGCGCCATCATCTGCAGTCACACGCACACAATAGTTTGGGTTAGTGCTTGCGGTTTTATATTGGTTTATCATATCTCTGATAAACCCGGCGTGCGTCTGTGTGGCGCAAAAGACCAAAGTTTTATCGTTTTGATTGATTTCATCCATAAACTTTTTAACCCGCTCAAGCTCCTTATCAACAATAAATACCTCATTGTCCTTATAAGTCTTTTCAGGGTCAATTTCCCCATCAACGTCATCAGATGCATTATACTGATATTCTTCAAAGTTTGTGCTTAAGTTTCTTACTCTGAACGGCGTTAAAAAGCCGTCGTTGATACCTTGTTTAAGCGAATAAGTATAAACCGGCTCGCCAAAATATTTATAAGTGTCCACATTATCTTTGCGTTTTGGTGTAGCTGTTAAACCCAAGTGAACAGCGCAATCAAAATAGTCCAAAATCTCGCGCCAATTACTTTCATCATTAGCCCCACCGCGGTGGCATTCATCAATAATGACTAAGTCAAAAAAGTCTTTCGGATATTGTCCGAAATATGGCTTTTCGCCACTCATAAAGGTTTGGAAGATGGTGAAGAATATGCTTTGAGCATCCGGCACTCTGCCGTTTTTCTTAATATCTGCAGGCGTAATTCGGGCAAGTGAGTTGGGCGGAAAAGCCTGAAAAGCATTAAAGGCTTGGTCTGCCAATATATTCCTGTCAGCTAAAAACAGGATGCGGGGCAATCTGTCGCCGATATTTTTAATATTCCACTTTGCCTGCATTAACTTCCAAACAATCTGGAAAGCAATACAAGTCTTGCCAGTTCCGGTGGCAAGGGTTAATAAAATTCTTGGCTTTCCCTCACTCAGCGCTTTTATAGCCGCATTTATAGCATTTTCTTGATAGTAGCGCAGTTCAAACAGACCATCTGTCTTAGAAGGAACAGCAGAAAGCAGATTAAATATCTTGTTGTCTTGGCTGTATGTCATCTGCCAAAGTTCTTCCGGAGATGGATAAGCATTAACTTGCTGTTCCTTGCCGGTTTCCATATCTATTTGATAAATATCTGTGCCATTTGTGGCATAGGTAAAGCGAATATTTAAGAGTTCGGCATATTGTTTGGCTTGCGCTACGCCATCGGTATAAGAGCGAGAAGATTTTTTGGCTTCCACCACCGCTAATTTAACATTTTTATAGATAAGCACATAATCGGCACTTAATTTGGGTGCACGAGCGTTCATGCCAATGATTTTACCCTTAGAGATAGGATATTCCCGACGAACGATAACATTGTCGCCGGTTTTCCATCCGCACTCTATCAACTTCGGGTTTATCAGTTCTTCTCGGGTATCAGCTTCAGAAACCATCATAGTTCTCCTCTAAATGCTTTTTGCAATATAGATTGTTTTAATTCATCACATTCTTTGATTTTTTGGGTGTATATTGCTTCAAGTTGCTTGGTTTGTTCTTGTAGTGCATCAAGCTTTTCAACGATTTTTTGTTGCTCTGGTAAGGATGGGTATTTAACTTTTTTATCTTTTAACATAGGAACAGTTAATTGTGGTATACTTGATCCATTTCCAGTTGGTACCATAAATTTTAATGTGTATTCCATAAAATCTATATTTATGTGGTCATTAGGAATTGCAGAAATCAACCTCACAATAGGGTAATATGGTTTAACTCTCTTACAAATAAAACCTATTGTCCCTCTCGCAGAGATAGTAATTGCTTCTTCTGTAATTGCTGGAACATCCGTATATCCGTATAAACCATCATTTTCAATCCCATTTGAATATATAGGCACCTCGCAATTTTCTGTAATTGCCTTAGAAAAATTCTCAGGTTTATCTCCTCCTGCTGATATTTTTTTGCAAACCTCTTTTAAAGTTTTTTCTTCCCAACCTTCTGTATTTTCTGTAAAAACTTTATTTAACGCACTTTCAAACAGCTCTTTGGCATTTTTAAGGTTGGTTTCAGCAATGGCTTTGGCTTTATCTATGGCTTCAAAGGCTTTATCCAACTTCGCCACAATCCTCTCTTGCTCCGATAAAGAAGGTACCAACAACTTTACAGTTGCCAAGCGTGTTAATGCAAGCTTAGGCATTGCAGCCATTTTTGTTTTATCAAATATTTGTTCTTTGAATAAGTTAGTTTGCGTATAGTAATAAACATATCTATTGGAGATATTTTTTGTTTTATACACTAATTTACAAGCATTTTCCGTTAAATTTGCACCATCTAACTCTTTAGGTATAATGCCTGATTTTCCTATTGTTCCTGCAATACTTATATATAAATCACTTGAAGAAATTGTATAATTTTTAATTTGTTCATATATACCATCTGTAATAAATTGAACGTTATCAATATCAACTGTACCTCTATCGTTAAAATCAGTTACCCTTATATACGGATGATTTGTTTTTTCAGTAGATAATTTTTCCCCTTTAGGCAATCTTTTTCCGCCTTTAATATAGGCTATTTCACCTAATGTTTTTTCTTCCCATTTTTCAAGAGTGGTATTTGTCATCAGTAATTTACCTCTCTTAAATTTTCAATCCATTGTTTTAATAGCTCTGCCTGTGCTTTGATATTATTTTTTTGAGAGGCGGAAACGCTGGCTTGTTCAAGTTCTGACATACGGTCAACAATGGCTTTCATTCCATCTTTTCTTTCCCTGTCGGTAACATATTGCCCAAAGATTATTTTGCCTAAGGTCTCGGCAATTTTCTTATCACTCATTAAGACAGTTAAAACTGATTCCAGATTGTTTTCCATTACATCAGCTCCTTAATTTTAGCGAGAATTTCAGAACTTTCAGCATCAAGTTTCTCTATTTCCGCAATAATCTCTGCCGGTTCAAGATAAATAACTTCATCACTCTTATTCGGGTTTTTAACCGATAAATCTAATGTGTCCGGATTAACATCTTTCAAATCAACAAACCAAGAATTCTCGGTTTCTTTTTGCCCTTTGAAACAATCCAAGAAGTCCGCCAAATCATTTTCGTTTAATGGGTTGGTCTTGCCTAAATTTCTATCCAAATTTAGCTGATAATACCAAATTTTTTTGGTCGGTTCGCCTTTTTTGAAAAACAGCACAACAGTTTTTACTCCGGCAGAAAACACTTTTGCTGGCAAATCCAAAATGGCATAAAGATTACAGCTTTCCAGTAGCTCTCTTCGGACATCCGTTGCATCACCGTTGCTTAAAAAGGTATTTTTAATAACAATACCAGCATTACCAGCAGCTTTGAGGTATTTAATAAAATGCTGAACAAACAAATAAGCTGTTTCGCCAGTTTTAATTGGAAAGTTTTGAATATCCGATTTGCTTGTTGCCGCTCCGAACGGCGGATTGGCTAAGATAACATCAAACTGGTCTTTGGTCTGCACCGCCATAATGTTTTCCGAAAGTGTATCTTTACGGATAATGTTTGGCGCTTCAACCCCATGCAAAATCATATTCATAATGGCAATAATATACGGCAACGGCTTAAATTCTTTACCGAACAAAGTTTTCTTCTGCAGGGTGTCCATTTCATTAACGGTTAACGTCTTGCTTTCTTTCAAATAATTAAAAGCCTCAACCAAGAAGCCTGCGGAACCACAAGCACCATCATATATTTTGTCGCCGATTTTAGGTTTAACCACGTTGATAATGGCTCTGATGAGCGGTCTTGGCGTATAATATTCACCGCCATTACGGCCACTGTTGCCCATGTTTTGAATTTTACCTTCATACAGTTCGGAAAGTTCGTGCTTTTCTTCCGAAGTCTGAAAGCGCATCTCCTGCATAATATTGATAACGGTGCGCAAAATATAGCCGTCGTTGATTTTGTTGCGGATTTCACTGAAAATAACACCGATTTTATATTCCAAAGTGTCGGCGGCTTCCGCTAACTCCTTAAAATGCGCCAAATAAGGCCACAACTTATCCCTGACAAAGTTTACTAAGTCATCACCGGTCATAGCTTTGTGATAATCAAGCTTGCCATCCGGAGTTTTAGGATACGCCCAAGTGCTCCAAGTGTATTTCTCATCAATAATCGGCGTATATTTCTTGCCGTTAAGCTCAGCTTCCATCGCACGATTATTTTCCAAATCTTCCAGATATTTTAAGAACAACAGCCACGAAGTCTGTTCAATATAATCCATTTCGGTAGAGCAACCGGCATCTTTGTGCAACTCATTATCAATATTCTTAAAACTCTGTTCAAACATTTTATACCCTCTAGCGTTAGTTTCTTTTGGTGGTTATATACTGTTACATTATTTATTCTTAATTCATTCTTCAATTTCTGTTTTTTGTGAAACGCCAGAATTTTCCTACTCTAGAACCAGGGATCTTTTTTCTGCCGCAAGTTTATAGACAGTTTTCTTCGCAAGTTTTAGGTATTCAGCCACTTCCTCAACAGTTAGGATATCACTTGTCATAACCTTTCTCCATTATATCAAAAGAATGGTGTTATTCTAATGAATACCAAAATATAATGCAAAAATTTTCCTTTAAAAGGAACAATAAAATCCAAAAAGAAAGCCAGCGGGTGGATTTATTACATAAAAAGCATGAGTATAAATTATTAGCAGACTAGAAAAGGCCAGTTCTTATCCGACCTATTAGTTTATTACCCCCCCCCTTCCCTCTTATCTAATCTTCAACCCCAAGTATCTGCAGTAGCTTGAGCCGGAGGGGTCTGCGTAAAGAGTTGGTTGACCTTCTGCTTTAAGTTCAACCACTTGGCGGTAATCGTGTTCGTCGCAGTAGCCGCCCTTGCCTTCTAGGAAGTCGTAATCATTTAAGGGGTTCTGACATATTTTCTTATACTCGGCCAGTGACAAAATAATGGTTTCAACCACCGCCACGGTTTCCAGTCTGTCGCTGTTAGCTCGGGTAATGCTCTTCACCTCGTCCAGATCCGAGGGCTTCCTAATCATGTAAGTTTTAACCGTTTTCATCTTTGTGTCCTTTCATCGTTGTTCTTTACAAGTCAATGAACGCTCTTTTCCAAACTTATATCCAGTCATTTCTGCACTATACCTGCTTGTTTATGCATTATTTCTCGCCTGAAAGCTGAGGGTGACCAACCAAGTGACCAGCCAAAATCACAAAGTGACCAGCCAAATTTTTCTCAATTTCGCATAACATGTTGATATTTAATTGTTTTTAGCACACCCCCGACCAGCCAATTTTTTTGTGTTTCGCTAAAAAAATGGCGCGGCTTGCATCCCCGCATATGAAAAATCGCCAGGAAGGACCCGTACCGACGGTGGCAAAAATTATCTTGTAAAATGGATAACGTAACTGTATGTTCTACTTCATGAAAATACTCATTATTGGTCCTCTTGGCGCTGGCAAATCAACATTAGCTTACCAATTAAATAAAAAGTTTAATTTGCCCAGGTTAAACCTAGATGAGGTATGTCGCGTAAAAGAAAATGGTGCATATCGTGCGCAAGATAAGCAGCAAAAACTTTTGGAAGATTTTATAAACATTCATCCTGATTGGGTTATGGAAGGATGTCAAAAAAGTTTGTATGGACGCTTGGCCCCAGATCTGATTGTTGACATGAGAATTCCTCGACTTTGTGCTATTTTCAGGTTTACTCTGCGTTTTTTAAAGGCAAAAAAATTGATGGGGAAAACAATCACTCCGGATTTACCGGTCCAAGCCTATCACTATCGTAAAGTGACGTTAAAGAAAATCTGGGAATGGGATCAGGCCAACCGAGAAATAAATGCTGAAATCGAGGATTTTTTATCCCAGACAACAATTCCTGTTATCTGTTGTCGAGGATATAAAGATTACAATAAGGTATTTCAGACTATTAAATAACCGTTACAGCCACTCGCCCTTTTTCTCACAATGACACAAAGCAAAGTGCCAACCATCCAAATGCTTACCGTTCTTCTGACACCAGCCGGTCTTATAGTAGTGATCCAAAAATCGGTCCACATCCACATTAAGCTCTTTTTCTGCTACATACCGCTTCACTTCGTCCTCATCCGGAGGGAATTCATCAAAATGGTAAGGTAACGAAGGCTTCATTTGCCGAGCAAGTATACTAGCTATCGATTGCAAACCGCCGCTATGGTTGTTTGAAAAATGTTTAGGCCTATATAAATTTTCTTCCCTTATTACATGATTCCCTTCTTTATTTTCTTTAGTTATGGGTGATGTCAGGTCACAACCAGGATTTTCCTCGGGCTTAAGTCGGGCGCCCTCTCCTTTCTCGCTTTCCTTACAATTCATATATTTCAAGTAGTTAAGCATCTTTATAAGTAGGGCGTTACCTATGCGCACGGTCTCTACTTCACGGATATTTTTTAACTTCTTCAAAAGGCGCTTAACTTCATCACGGGATTTGTTCAGAGCATCTGCCAAATGTTGATAACTGGTGATTAGTTCACCTTTTTGCACTTGGTGCGTTCCCCAGAGGCGGTTTGTGTAATTTGCTCTCATTAGAAGATATATGAACATCTTCCAAGCGGCATCATCGTAGAACAAGGGCCAGTTGATAAGCTCACGATCCAGTATAATATAGCCGTTACCGGAAGGGATTGTATCCGGAAACGAAAAAGAGAGAGAAATCGGGTGTGTCACTTTTTTCATGAAAGCCTCCTAAATTTCCGGAAAACCGTATAACTTGCGCTGTTGAGCCCAAATGGGCGGAATCTCATTGCGCACGAGTGGTTGTAGAATAAAATCAGCGGGCTGAGTACCGGCTAGAACAGACTTGATAATATCCGGAGCCAAACTGGTCAGGCGGATAATTCGCCCCAAGAAGCCGGCATCTGTTTCTTCCTGAGCAGCAAGTTCGGCAATGCTGATTTTAGAGTTCGTCAGGATTTTTTGATACCGGAAAGCCTTGGCCAGCGCTCGCACCAGTTCCTTATTTATAGCCGGGACCGGATCCACAATTTCCGGAATAGTAACTTGCAATAAGTCTTTTGTGCGAGCCAGCGGAGCAGAAATGGTCATCACGCCGTCGGCAGTCTTTGCCTGATACTTGGCCGGTAGCATGTCCAGTGCCAGCTCGGTCCACTTGATTTCCAAAGTGTCATATTGCACGGTAATGCGCTCTATCAATTTCCTGACCAGCAGAGATTTATCCAGCTCGGACATTCGTTTTAAGAGCAGTTCCGGCTTTTGCATAATCTTGAATATCTCCTTCACCTGATTCGGTGCAATTTCTTTGACAAGACCGTTTAGCAAAGCCGTATCACGTAACATGGGCGTGATTATTTGCAAAACGGCTTCATCTAAAACTGCCACCGCAACCGAACCGTTTTGGCAAGCATGGTAACCGTAGTATTTTGCCCTTGTTGAAGTGTAATAATAGCGGCGCATCTTGTGACTATTGGTAGCCGTCGGTGTCATCTTGGTATGGCAACAACCGCAAAACAGAGTGCCACGTAATATCCCGACTTCGTTTTTCTTATATAAACAAGTGCGCTTGGTCAGGTCTTTAGAGGCACGAATTCTGGCCACCTCATCAAAAATCTCTTGAGATACCAGCGCCTCATGCTGACCGTTATAGACTTCCTTCTTATGCTTGACCTTTCCGATATAAATGGGATTGCGCAAAATCCTTTTCACCATTTCTCGGCGAAATTCCTCGCCGAATTTATCCTTAATCAGCTTACAAATGCCGGTGATGGATTTGTATTTTACATAGCCCTCAAACATAAAACGGACGATTTCGGCCTCGTGCTCTTTAATCACCAGCTTCTTATTGATAGGGATATATCCGAAAGGTACCACACCGCCTGTCCACATACCCTTTTTGCGGGAAGCGGCGACTTTATCGCGAATACGCTCACCGCTGATTTCCCTTTCAAATTGAGCAAAGGACAGAAGCACATTAAGCATCAATCGCCCCATACTGTTGGCCGTATTAAAGTTTTGCGTAACCGACACAAAGGAACAATTATGGGCGTCAAAGATTGCTATCATCTTTGAAAAGTCTATAAGGCTACGAGTCAGACGGTCTATCTTATAAACGACAATCATATCAACCTTATTGGCCTCAATATCCTTAAACAAGCGTGCCAGCGCCGGGCGGTTCATATTGCCGCCGGAATAACCGCCGTCATCATAATGATCGGGAAGGATTTCCCATCCTTGCGCCTTTTGGCTCAGAACAAAATTCTCGCCCGCTTCGCGTTGGGCCTCCAGCGTATTGAACTCCTTCTCAAGCCCTTCATCCGTGGATTTGCGGGTATAAATGGCACATCTGACTTTCTTAACCGTTTCCATTGTGCACCCCGAAAAATTCTTGGCCGGAGATTTTGCGGCCGGTTATCCTGAACGCGATGGCGGAAAGAGACTTAAAAACTTCATTCTCCCATTCGTAGCCGTTCTTTAACACCTTGACTTTATAGGTTTTATCTTTGTATTTCTTAATCAGCTCAACACCAATAGGAACACTGCGCTCGGGCTTAGGTGTGTAATCTTCATCCATATTTTCCAAAAGTTGCCGCGTTTCCCTGTCCAGTCCGCCAAAGCGCAATTCCTGCAGGCGATTGGTGATTTGCCAGATATAGAACTCTTTGCGCGTAGATTTGCTGGGACGATTGAACAAAACCATATAAAGCTCGTACATATCGTGGAACGGCATATCCGGAATGTCTTCAAGAGCTATGTCTAAGTTCACGTTTTTGCTCATGAGCTACTCCTTTCCTTCTGACACGATGAATGCTCAGATTTTTACTTTTATCCAATGAAATATGCACGTTAGGCGATATTTCTTGCTCCCTTAAGGCATGTTTCACAAACGGTTTTAATAATGCGATCAGTTCTTTCATTTTGACCTCCTATATAAGAACAAGCCCGGAAGGCCAAAAATCGTACTCAAAAAAAATAATTATTTTACAACTATTTGATTTTTAATGATTATTTTTAACAAAAAAAGGTGCCGAATTCGACACCATAAATTTTCAAAAACAAGCATTATTTGCTACGCATTGTGTATGGAATTTTTTGATCAACTTGATTTTTACACTCTATGCAGTACAATAAAAATATAGATTTATGGGGTAATAAATGGAAGATTTTGAAGAATATAAAAAACAAGGTGAGCCGGAGCAGTCAAAAAAAGCTGAAAATTGGGGCATCGCTATCGGTTTGCAAAAAGTCGATAATTTAACTCCGTCAAAATATCTGATAAAAGTTGCCAAAGAGAACATTGAAGGAAGAATTTCCGTTGATGAGGCAGAAGAGCAGATTACAAGCTATTATAAACAAAACCCTGCAAAAACACTCCAAGAACATAATGAAAAAGAGGCTGATGAAGTTTCTGCCAGAATCAATAGATTGTTAAGCACAAACACCTTTTCATTCAGCCCTGCAGAATTGCTTTCTATTCATAAAGCATTATTTACCGGTATTTTGGATCGTAAAATTGCCGGCAAAATACGTGATTACGATATTACTAAAGATGAACCTATTTTAAATGGTGATACTGTTGTTTATGGACGGGCAGACAGCATCAAAGAAACACTTGATTATGACTTTGCGCAAGAGAAAAATTTTAATTACAAAGGGTTGTCTAAACGTGAAAAAGTTGAGCAGTTGGCAAAATTTACTTCCGGTATATGGCAAATCCATCCGTTCGGAGAAGGTAATACTAGAGCGACAGCAGTATTTATCATTAAATACCTCTATACTTTGGGATTTAAGACGACCAATGATATGTTTGAGAAAAACGCAAAGTATTTTCGTAATGCTTTGGTTAGGGCAAATTATCAAAATTTAGCAGAAGACATTCCTTATACCATGGAATTTTTGAATAAATTCTTTGGCAATCTGCTTTTGGGTGAGAAAAATTTGCTGGATAATCGCGAGATGCAGATAAAGGAAAATACTACCCAGAAAATTGCAAAAACTACCCAGAAAGATATAAAAACTACCCAGAAAATTTTATCAATAATTAAAGATAATCCGAAGGTAACTCGTAAGGAATTGGCCGAACTTATTAACATATCACCCGATGGAATTAAGTGGAATTTAGATAAACTCAAAAAAGAGGGTAAACTCCATCGTGTCGGACCGGATAAGGGCGGACATTGGGAAGTTATTAAAATATAGATACTTTTGGTTTGAACAGACCTGACCATTTTCACCCAAAAAAAATAAGGCTTTTTCTTTGCCGACGTTCTGAAATGAAACTCCGGGCAGTTGAAACTATCACTTATGTTCTTTTATCAGCTTTTCATAATCAGCCAGAGCAGATGTTATTTGTTCAATCATTTCTTTTGTTTTGGTTGCAGAAATTCCTATCCTTTGTGCTTCAATGATTAAATCATCATCAGTAATATCAATGCCTTTTTGGTTGACCATGGCGGT
>JAEEGL010194932.1_pt1 | contig 33345 bp, 25 predicted proteins | sample 9134231 | NCBI WGS metagenome assembly JAEEGL01 (sample SAMN16246548, study PRJNA631951) | gut metagenome | biome: gut microbiome; feature: rumen; material: fiber-attached | host: Bos | place: Iran: Karaj | collected 2018-10 | reverse complement strand
TAAGTCTGATTTACAAAAATCTTTGCAAGAACGATATATCAGTTGGCAACTTGAAGAAATTGACAAACGACGAAAAGCGTATTTGGAAGAACTGTACAAGAAAATTGAACAGTTTAAAAAGTTAGAAGAAAGACTTTCGTCATTCATCAAAAATTTTGGACGGTTATGGGATTTGTCAAATGCAAATTTTCAAGATTATGGATTTGATATTTTGAAAACGTATGCTGATTTGCTTGAAAATGACGATTCTTTGAAGGAACTTGCCGATATGATGGGGCGACAAGCCACAGAAACGGAACGTTTTGAAAAAGAACTTCGAGAAAAGACAGTAATAAAAACAGAGTATCATCCCAAGCCTGCATATAGAGGTCAAATAAATGGATTACGACTTAGTGGGGAAATTTCCTCTTGTTTGCCAAGTGAACTTGCTATGTCGAAGAATCCGACGACAAAATTGTATTTTGCTCAAAAATTTGCAGAAAGGAAATTGCAGTCTTATTCGTATATAAATCAGCAGAAAACATATCGCCAGGAAAAAACAACAGAAGAAGTTGAAGTTTCAATAAAAGAGAAAGAACCGAAAGGACCTGTAATAATATGCGTTGATACGAGTGGTTCTATGCATGGAACACCAGAACGTGTCGCAAAAACAATAACTTTTGCTCTTGCAAAAAAATGTCTTGAAGACGACAGAAAATGTTTCTTGATTTCCTTTTCTACAGGTATAGAAGTACAAGATTTAAGCACCGTTGAAAAAGGGAATGGATTGACGTCTCTTGTAAATTTCTTGCGAAAATCATTTAACGGTGGAACAGATGCTACTCCTGCTTTGGATGAAAGTTTGCGACAATTGAAAACGGAAAAATACAAAAATGCCGATGTGCTCATGATATCAGATTTTATTATGGATACATTACCTCCAAATACTATAGAATCTATTAAAAAAGAACAAAAAAAGGGAACATATTTTTATTCACTGGTTATTGGAAATTCAGCTAATAATCAAGCAATTGGATGTTTTAATGAAAGTTTAGATTATAATCCTAACGATACAAACTCTCGTCGCCGTTTCTGTGAAAAAATCCATAACATCACCCAAAAACGCCATGATAAGGAAAAAAAAGTTGAGGATGCAGTTGTTGTTTCTTGAAATCTTTTTTTCTTTTTCAAGATCTTATATCGGTTAGTCAAGAGTAATCCATACTGAATAAGCAATGTTTTATCTTATATCATCATTCTTTTATATTCATGCTATATTAAGTATTTAGAAAATCGAAACTTAGAATGGCGTTTCTGAAATTTCTAAAAATCAATATCTTTGTCACAACTAATTTCAAAACAATGAAACAATTACGACTTATTTTAATCATCGGCTTTTGCACGATAGTGGGTTCTTTGTATGCTACGGCACAAGAGTCGGAAGCGTATTTCACTCGGGAAGAGATGCCCGATATGCTCAAATTTCTTCCGCCGCCTCCCGATACGCTCAGCGAGGCGTTTTCGCACGATATAATGCGCTATTTCTGGGGCAAGGAAATGCGAAAAGATCCGGAACGTTCTGCAATAGCCATACGTGATGCCGATTGTACAACCGACAATATGTGCAAGGAATTCAGCGTGCCGTTTGGTCTTACCATTTCAAAAGAAACGACTCCCGAAATCTATAAACTCCTCGCTAAATCGCTTCGGACTGCTGATTTTATCGGCACATATCCTAAAAGACATTATATGCGCATGCGTCCGTTTGCCCGTTTTCACGAGCCGTCGCTTGCTCCGTGGGACGATGAGGTTTTGTCGCATAATGGTTCCTATCCTTCGGGACACACTCTTCGGGGTTGGACAGCTGCTTTGATACTGACGGAGGTCAACCCTGCAAATGCTGATACTTTGCTGGCTCGCGGGTTTATCTTCAGCGAAAGTCGTGTGATTGTCGGTGCCCACTGGCAGAGCGACATTGATGCCGGTCGGCTTGCTGCTTCGGCGGCGGTGGCAAAAATGCACACAAGTCCCGAATTCTTGGAACAAATGGAAAAAGCCAAGAAAGAATTTGCATTGTTGACGAAGTCGGAAAAAAGTAAAAAATCTAAATCAAAGAAATAAAAGAGCACATAAAAAACTCTCTCTCTTTGTATAGGGGTATTAATACTTTATTCCAATCCCTTGCTGATTGCATCGACAAATGCCTCGACTGATGCAGTAACAATGTCGGTATCAACACCAAGACCTTGGTAGAAATGTTTGTTGCATTCCACTTGCACCGAAACGCGTCCGCTATCGTCGCAACCACCGTTAAAACCTTGAATCAGAAATTCTTGTAAATGAATATTCTGGTCAGAGAAAATCTTCTTCACTGCCGTGTATGCTGCGTCAACAGGACCATTCCCCATTGCAGATTCCGTGCGTAATTCTCCGTGAATACTCAGCGAAACGGTTGCCGTAGGAATCATCGACGTACCGCACACCACTTGAAGTTGTTCGATGGTAATGGAACGTTCACGTTTCTTCTTGTCTTTACCTACTAAAATCAGTAAATCGTCGTCATTCACAATCTTTTTCTTATCAGCCATCTTCAAGAAGTCTTGATATGTCTTGTCAAGTTCCTCACCGTCAAGAGCATAGCCTAATAATTGCAGACGATATTTCAGTGCAGCGTGACCGCTACGGGCTGTCAGAATAATTGACGATTCGTCAACGCCGACATCTTTCGGATCAATGATTTCGTAATTTTCACGATGTTTCAATACACCATCCTGATGAATACCTGACGAGTGTGCAAACGCATTTTTACCCACGATGGCTTTGTTTGCCTGCACGGGACTCTTCATCAAGCGTTGAATCATTTTGCTCGTAAGCATAATGTTTGGCGTGACAATGTCGGTATGAACACCCATTTTCGGATGGCTCTTTATTGCCATCACAACTTCTTCAAGAGCCGTATTTCCGGCACGTTCACCGACACCGTTAACGGCAACTTCTACCTGACGGGCACCGTTCAGCACACCAGACAACGTATTTGCCGTAGCCATACCTAAGTCATTATGGCAGTGCGTAGAAATAATTGCCTTATGGATATTTGGAACGTGTTCCATCAGATATTTGATTTTCTCACCATACTCGTTCGGCAAGCAATATCCCGTAGTATCAGGAATATTTACCACCGTTGCACCGGCAGCAATCACCGCCTCGACAACCTTTGCAAGATATTCGTTGTCGGTACGACCAGCGTCTTCGCAGTAAAATTCCACATCTTCCACGTATTTCTTCGCATATTTTACCGCATCAACACCACGACGGATAATTTCTTCGGGAGTTGATTTCAACTTGTAATAAATATGATTGTACGAAGTGCCAAGACCCGTGTGAATACGAGGATGCTTTGCATAGCGCAGAGCGTCTGCAGCAACATCAATATCTTTCTGAATGGCACGTGTCAAACCACATACGGTAGGATTCGTCACCGCTTTTGAAATCTGCATGACAGATTCAAAATCACCAGGACTTGAGATTGGGAATCCCGCTTCTATAATATCAACGCCAAGTTCTTCCAAAGCACGGGCAACTTCCAATTTTTCAATCATGTTTAATTGATTCCCGGGTGCTTGTTCACCATCACGTAACGTTGTGTCGAAAATGTAAACTTTATCCTCCATAATACTATTATTTAATAAAAAACCCCAAAGCGAATTGCCAAGGGGTTAAGTTATACCAATTGTCTCACGACCCCTTAGCGTGTGCTAACGAGCAACAAGAGCAATATGTCTAAACAAAATGTTTTCATCAGTGCAAATATACAATTTAATTGATACTAAAACTCGATTAGGCCCAACTTTTTTTATTTCCCAATAAATATTACCTTTGCAGAAAATATTTTTATATGGCACAGCAACCTTCTATTCCAAAAGGAACACGCGATTTCACTCCATCGGAGATGTTGAAACGTAATTATATTTTCGACACAATTCGTTCCGTCTATAAATCTTACGGATTTTTACCTATTGAGACGCCTGCTATGGAAACTATGCAGACCTTGATGGGAAAATATGGAGAGGAGGGCGATCGCCTCATTTTTAAAATCTTGAATTCTGGCGATTTTAAACAAAGTGTCGAACCAAACGATTATGCAAATGCGTCTTCGTTGGGTTTGGCTAACAAATTCTGCGAGAAGGCTTTACGATATGATTTGACGGTGCCTTTCGCTCGTTTTGTGGTGATGCACCGTAACGAGATTCAGTTGCCGTTCAAGCGCTATCAGTTACAACCCGTGTGGCGTGCCGACCGTCCACAAAAAGGTCGTTATCGCGAGTTCTATCAGTGTGATGCCGACATTGTGGGAAGCGATTCTTTGCTGAACGAGGTGGAATTGATTCAAATTATTGACACAGTTTTTACTAAATTTGGAATAAACATAACGGTAAAACTCAACAACAGGAAGATTCTTTCGGGTATTGCCGAAATTATTGGCGAACCAGAAAAAATTGTTGACATCACCGTTGCCATCGACAAACTTGAAAAAATTGGTATTGAGAATGTCAATGCCGAATTGCTTGAAAAAGGATTGACACAAGAGAAAATTACTGCCTTGCAACCAATTTTGTTGTTGCAGGGGAGCAATGAGGAGAAATTCTCTAAACTAAAGGATATTCTTGCTTCTTCTGAAATAGGGTTGAAAGGTATTTCCGAACTGGAATATATTTTCAAAATGTTGCAAACTGTGTCGCTTCGGTCAACCTTGCAGTTGGATTTGACGCTTGCCCGTGGCTTGAATTATTATACTGGTGCGATTCTCGAAGTGAAGGCAAACGACGTGGAAATGGGAAGCATTTGTGGTGGCGGTCGTTACGATAATTTGACGGGAATTTTTGGTATGCCGGGTCTTTCGGGTGTGGGAATCTCGTTCGGTGCAGATAGAATCTATGACGTTCTCAATCAGTTGGATGCATATCCTAACGATACGAAAGAGGCGACGAAAGTGTTGTTTATCAATTTTGGCGATGCCGAGGTGGCATATAGTATGCCAATTATTGCTTCGTTGCGTGCCAACGGCATAGCGTGCGAACTTTACCCCGATGCCGCAAAGATGAAAAAACAGATGCAGTATGCCAACGACAGGAAAATCCCGTTCGTGGCTATTGTCGGTGGCGATGAAATGGCGCAAAACAAGGTGATGGTCAAGAATATGATGACGGGGGAACAAAACTTGGTAGAAAAAGATTCGGTTATTTCGGTCGTTGAGTAAAAAACGAGTTTTTTCTATTGACACCATCTCAAATTTGTTTTAATTTTGGTAAATTGTATGAATTCGGGAATGAGGAAAATATTCGTTTTGGTATTGTGTTGTTTGATGTCTATGCATGCCTTTTCACAAGAGAAGTTCGAAGGCGATGTGAGTTATGTGAAGACGACATTTTCCGATACTATATACTATGTCTATACCATCAAGGATGATTGTGTGCGGATTGACGAATACAATAAATATAAGCACCCTACACGTGCATATATCATCAATCTGCTTGATAAGTCGGTGATGGTGATAAATCCCAATAAAAAATTATATACGAAGTTGGAGAATTTCCCTGTAAAAGATGAATTTATCCAAAACATGGAAGTGGTCCATACGGGAAATTACAAGTATATCAATGGCTATAAGTGCAGTCAGTGGCGAGTGAAGAATTACGAGGAAAATACAGAGATTTCGTACTGGATGGCGGGCGATAATTTCAATTTTTATACGCCAATGTCACAAGTCGCAATGTCGCTCGAAGACCATTTTTTGTTCTATAAGGCATTGCCACAGTCAAAAATGCAAGGTGTTATGCCAATGTTGATAGAGAACAAGACGCTCCTTCGAGCCCCGAAATCAACATTTACCATAATGGCGATTAACTCACACCCTGTAGATGCCTCGATATTCAACCTTTCGCAATATCAGAAATACGAGAATTTACGATAATAGAGTAGGGACGAAGATGTTTTTCTTCGTAAAAGTTTATCGGAAAAAACAATCGCATAGAAACTTAGTTATAGAACAACCACGATATTCCGAACGAGATAGTTCCGTTGGTTTGTGGATAGCCCGCAATCGGATAATTTTGTTCCTTCAACAAAGCATATAAACTATTGTATTTCACGTACAGTTTGATAGGTTTGTATTTCAACGTGGCGAAGGCATTTACAATCGGGAAATTACCATATTTGTAAGTGGTCTGAGGTAAGAAATCGCCCAATGCCGCATCGAATGTCGGTACGTTGTACGCCGGATAATACAACACCTCGGCACCAAGTCCGAAATGAATCAGTTTATGAAAGAATGCACCTTGTACAGCAAGAGAATTGTAGGTTGCCCACGTTGGATACTCTTGGTCTCCCACTGAAATATCCTGATAAATCAACCCGTTTTTCATCAAAATATGCCAAAAACGCGTCGTTTTCTGAACTTTTGCCGTCAGGGCATTTCCCGATTTGTTCGACTGCTGCAACACGCCTTTGGTATCAAACGAGATATAATCCTTCATCGTATAATAATGTACGTCGGCTTCAAAACCACCCCATTCCGAGGTTATATTCGCATTCACGTCAAGTAATTTTTCTGCGCTGAAATCGTTTCTCCACGCATTGTGATTGGATTCAAGCACATAATATACATCGCCCAAATACAACTGGGAATATTCTTCCGACAAGGAGATTGAAATTTCTTTTTCCTTGATTTCGAATGACTTGGACAAACTTGTATTTAATTCAAAACTTTTACTATCGTCTCCTTCAAAATAATACAAATGACTGTGCTCAATTGAGATATTTCGTGGCAACGAAAAACTGAATTGACCCTCGTAATACTCTGATTTTGAGAGCGATTCGGGAATCTTGTATGCATAGTCATAACAATTTGCAGAGATAAATTCCGCACCAACCGCAAAATTCGCCACAGCAACAATGTTCCCCAGTTTTCGCTGAAACTCAATAAAGGCAGCATTTGTCAAACTCTTACAAACAACCGTGTCGGCAGTTTGCGTCGAGTCATATAATATATTGGTATAAAACTCAGCATCCAACAAATTGTCAGTATAGCCACGACGGATGGAATTGTAATTCAGCCTATAACCCAAGGCATTCTTGTAACGCAACAAATCCAACGAAGCACTGTCCTCCTTGGGTTTCCGACCAAGATTCCACTTTTGCGTAAAAGCAATGTCCTGATATCGCAAAAAAGAATTAGCCCGTGGGTGCTTCATACGTAACAATTTCTCGTAATGCAACAACGAATCGGCTGCAATACCGCCATTTTCGCCTCGTTTTATGTTATTGAACGCATATTTGAACGTGGTTGAGAATCGAGGGCCATAATACGCAATCCAAGGCGTAACGTGTTGACCTTTAATAGATTGGTTATCCCATTCACCCATCGTCTTATAAAAATTCAGATTCAGACCAACATTACAATATTTGTTCGCATTTTGCGTATGTAAGAATCGTGCGGATTGTTCACTATTAAGACCTTGCGAGAAAAACAACTCCGAAAACGGACGTTGAGCCGTATAATCGGCAATATCGTAGGTTGACACCAACGATGATTCGTACGGTGTGAGAAAATAAGCATCGCTATTTTTGGGCATGAACAATAACGAGAACGCCGGCGAGGCATATTCCGCAGCATGAACCTTATAATCGGCAATACTCCCATTGGGTTCATACAAATAGAAGAAATCCATTGTCGTGTCAATCTTCACACGAGTTCTTTCGGTGCTTGTAAGATTATACTCCCACTTGATAATATCTTTATTCTGTTCTACAGAATCCTGTGGCTCTTCGTCGGCAAACGCGAATTGTGCCGAGAAAAGACAAATTATCATTATTACTCTATGAATTATTCTATTCTGTTTCTCCATTTTCTGCAATAATGATTATTATTTAACGTGAGTTCGATGAATTCATTTAATAATAACTTATTGATTATCAATATAATAACAAAATTAACGCTATTATGATTTCAGACAACAAAATTACGGAGATTTATTGTAAAGCAGATGATTTCTGCAAGATTTTTCAAGAATTTATTCGTAGAAATACTTGTTCGTTTCACTATGTTTTGACGATTCTCACTCGTGAGAATACCAAGTTTTAGGGATTTCCACAGTCAATGGGTGTTTATACTTTTGGCAAAAAAAGGTTTGGATGCTGTGACTTATTCAAACCATAATAAAATTCAGAACAAAAGGTATAAACATGGATTACAAATCATACACCTATCCAGAATTCGGGGCAATTGCCGAAGTGTCAACATTCAAGCCGAAGAACGGCATAGCAGAACACAATGTGATGCTGCATACCACAAAACATGGTCTGTCGTTTCGGGAACAACTGGAATCGCTCCACAATGCATTGCAGACAATGGAAGAATCGTTGTGGGAAAACCATGCACGGGCAGTAATGAAGCGTTACTTTTTGAGTGACGCATCGAATCAGACGGCTATGGTCGAAGAAATGTTGTCGAATTTCTCGCCATGTGCAGTGTCGATTGTGCAACAGCCGCCACTCGACGGCACCAAAGTTGCCTTGTGGGTGTATTTACAGGAAGGAATCCCCGTCCCGCAACGCAACGGAAACGGCACGTTTTCGTACAAGCGAAACGACATAACCCATTATTGGACTGCCTACCGCCATACGTCGGGAGGAAATTCCGAACAGCAGACGCGCTATTTGCTGGAGGGCTATGAGGAAGATTTGAACTCGCATAAGTGCAACATTGCCGACAACTGCGTACGCACATGGTTTTTCGTCCGCGACGTTGATACAAACTATGCCGGCGTGGTGCGTGGTCGGCGCGATAATTTCGAGCAAGTCGGTCTTACACAAGATACGCATTATATTGCCAGCACAGGCATTCAGGGCTCACATGCCGAAGGTACAGTGAAAGTTCTTCTTGACGCCTATGCGGTGAAAGGAATACAGAAAGGACAAATGTCGTATTTGTATGCTCCCACACATTTGAATCCGACCTACGAATACGGCGTGACCTTTGAGCGTGGCGTATGTATGGAATACGGCGACCGTCGGCAGTTGTTCGTCAGCGGAACGGCAAGCATAGACAACAAAGGCAACGTGGTTCATGTGGGCGATATACGCAATCAGACACTGCGAATGTGGGAAAACGTCGGCAAACTCCTGGAAGAAAAAGAACACACCATGGACGACATAGCCCAAATGATTGTGTATCTTCGTGATGTGGCTGATTATTCCTTGGTTAAATCGATGTACGACGAACGATTTCCCGACACGCCCAAAGTCATTGTACTTGCCCCTGTGTGTCGCCCTGCATGGCTGATTGAGATGGAATGCATCAGCATAAAAGACTATCATAGTTCAAAGTATAAGAATTTTTGATGACAGGCAAATCGCATGTTCAATGCTTCAATTTTATGACCTACAACCCCTATAAATCCCTAAAAATAGGGATTGTACATGTTCGTTGATTCCCATTCCTTTGCCTCAAAAAAAAGAATATGAATCGAGGTATTATTCAACTTTGCATGCTCTGTTGCGTGGCTGTTTCGGCTACAGCGCAGGTTGATGCGTATAGCGGGGCGACGAAGCCCGCTGCAGATACGGTGAAAAAAGCGCCAGTCAAAAAAACATCGCATAGCGATGATTATGAATCGTTCCGTTTCGGGGGTTACGGCGAAATGCTTGCAAGGCGTATGGACTACGGTATCAATCGTTTTTATGGAGGAAAAGACGGCAATTCCAAGACAACCCGAAGTGCGGTTTCCATTCCTCGTTTTGTGCTTGCGTTCGATTACAAATTCAACGAAAAATGGTCGTTGGGTTCCGAAATTGAATTTGAAGCGGGAGGAACAGGGCAAGCCGTTGAATTGGAGAATTCCGAAAACGGAGAATACGAAACTGAGATAGAAAAAGGCGGCGAGGTGGCATTGGAGCAGTTCCATATCACTCGCCACATAGTGCCAGCCTTCAATGTACGCGCAGGACACATAATCGTTCCCGTAGGTCTGACGAATTATAGCCACGAGCCGATAAATTTCCTTGGAACATCGCGCCCCGAAGGCGAAACAACCCTTCTCCCGTCCACGTGGCACGATACAGGGATTGCGTTTTTTGGAGAATGTTTCTCCTTCGACTACGAGGCAATGATGGTTGCCGGATTGAACGCCAACGGTTTCGACCGAAATTCGTGGGTGGCAGGAGGAAAACAAGGACTTTTTGAAGAAGACAATTTTAATTCGCCAGCATACGTTGCCCGAATTAATTACAAAGGTGTCAATACTTTACGAATAGGTGGAAGCATTTATTATTGCAACAGCACCGGCTCCAATTCCGACAAGGAACAGACGTATTCCGCCATCGACAACACGTCATTGCTGATTTGGAGTGCCGATGCCCAAATCAAAAACAAATTCGTGGTTGCCCGAGCCAATGTGCTGATGGGCAATCTGAACGGTTCCGAGGCAATTACGGGGAAAAATGCAAAACTCTCGAACAAGTCGCCCTATTCCCGAACGGGTGCCATTGCCAAGAAAGCCATTGCTTACGGGGCTGAATGTGGAATTCACGTAAATGGATTTTTCAGCAACGAAAACGTGCCAGCCATTACGCCGTTTGCACGTTACGAATACTACAATCCCCAAGAGGAAGGCGAAGGCTCGCAGACGATGGACGCTCGCTGTCAAGTGAGCAAATGGACGTTCGGTCTAAATTGGAACGTGTTGCCGAATTTGGTTGTAAAAGCCGACTACACCACCCGCCAAATCGGCACAAATAGCGTGTTCGGTGCAGGACAATACAACAGCGAAAACGAATTTGCCATTGGCTTGGCGTATGTGGATTGGTTTTATAAGAAATAATCATGTAAAGAACTTTTCACTTGGCAAGTTTTATATCCATTTCTATTCGCATATCTGCTGACAAACACTCTGACATAGTGTTGTCTATTCCCCATGCGACTGAAAAGGGAATGACATTTATAGCAATTCGTTTTGATTTTGGAGCAATACGTAGCCCTGCAAAAGCATACATATCAATGCCAAAATCTCTTTCATAATGCGAACCTTTACTGAACTCTCCTCCTGTACCTATCAACCCATGTGCATAATAAATTTCTCCGCCTGCACCAATGTAGAATAGTTTCAAAATAGAGGCATTCAGTCCTATTCCCGTTGAAATTACATTAAAATAAATGTCAGGTGTATCGTTGTAAAACATCGTTGTATATGTGCCATGTTTCAAGAATGGAGAAAAAGACAGCCAGTCTCTCATTTCTCGTTGAAACCCGAACCTAGCCACCAACCCTGAACCATCTAATTTATCGCCTTCAAAACCTGCTACACCAACGCCTGTTTTTATGCTGTTTTTTGAAAATTCCTGTGCGTTTGCCTTTAAAGAAAAGCAAAACACTGCAACAAAAATGATTGCAAGGTTTCGAAGCATTTTAACAGCATTTGAAGCATTGCACAAATCAAGCGTAAGGAGTTTTCGCATAGTAAAAATAATTTTTAGTATATATTCTTAAGACAAATATATAGAAAAATCTCATTACCCTCGGTTACAATCGTTCACAAAATCATTAGAAATGGCGATTTACTCGCATTCTTGCAGCCAATACTTTTGTGCCTATAAATAATATAATATAGAATTACTATGAGTATCAAATCAACATTTCATATTTTCATTTCGGCAATCGGCTATCTTGCCATGTTTTTGCTTGGAGCGACAAGCGGAATCATTCACCCAGCTTGTTACGCTTATATCGGTGCGATTATGCCACTTTTTTTCGCCTGTGTTTACCTTTATGTGGCGGCAAATCTGCGTTGTTTCGGAACCGCCACAATTCTTAACGGATTTCTTTTCGTTGTCGGGCTATTAACGGGCGAAGCGGACGCAACGTTTATCGTAGGAATCATTCTTTTGACGGCATTTGCCGAAATAATCAGATTCCTCTATTCGTACGACACGCTTAAAGGCGTCAGATGGAGTTTTGTGCCGTTTGCGTTCTCTTTTTTTGCATACACCGCCCATTGGTGGACCGACACCGAAGGCTCGCTTGCGGCAGCCGTTGAAGAAATGCCTGCAGGATACGACGAACTTATGAAACCCGTTATCGACAACATTCCCGTATTGATTGTCGTACTGATTCTAACAATTCCCGTTGCCATATTGGGAATGAGAATTGCCGAGAAACTGTTGAAAAAACAGACTGCAGAATTCAAAAAATAAAAAATGTAATTAATTTATAGTCAAATACTTAAAAATGTTTTTATTATGGAAGTTAGTAAAGTTTCGTTTATGTGGTTGGTTATCATGGTTGGTTTTGCAATGCACATGTTGGCCGACATTCTGCCCGCATTTTGGGGCGCAAGCATTGCAATGCCCGATGCAACTGGCGAAGTTTCGGTCGGAATGATTGGCTTCATGATTTGCATTTCGTTCTTTATGCCTATGTGCGGCTTGTTATGTATGCAATATCGTTCGTGTAAGGCAATGCGTGTCATCAACCTTGTGTTGGCAAGCGTTATGATGGTTTTCAATATTTTTCACGCATCGGAACTCATTACGGAGTTTAATCCTGTGCAATTGCTCATTCACCCTGTAATGGTGGTTGCAGGCATTTATCTGTTCATTTTTTCTCGTCGTGAAATGAACTTTCAATGTTGTTGTAATAAGCGATAAGAACAACTGGAAAACCTCAATTATTTGCCGTTCCTCGTTTTTTTTGGGGCGGCATTTTTTTTGAAAGAGATTAAGAAAAAAAGGAAAATTATCTCACCAACCTTGTCAAGTTGGAGTTGCTGGTGATGCGGAGGATTTATTAGTTACGCCAATTTGAGGTATTTCTGTTTATTGAAATAAACTACTTTATTCTCATTTGCTTCTGCTATCTTTCACTTTCTGTCTACAGCGACAGAAAGTGAAACGAAAGAAAGGTTTGCCGTTTTTTTGCAAAAAATTTGATTTGTAACTAAATTATAGTTACATTTGCCGTTGAAAAAGTAACATAATGGGAACAAGAGACAAACTTATTCAACGGTTTAAGTCACAGCCAAAGGATTTCACATGGGACGAACTTGTCCGTCTATTCTCTGGTTTTGGCTACGAAATTGATAACAAAGGGAAAACAAGCGGTTCGAGAATAATATTTGTAAAAGGAGAAAGTTCATATACAGCCCACAAACCGCATCCGGGAAGCATCGTAAAAAAGTATGTATTAAAACAAGTATTTGATTTCTTAACAAAAAACAATTTGATATGAAGACATTGCACTACAAAGGATATATAGGTAGCATTGAAATCAGCGAAGAGGACAATTGCTTGTATGGTAAGGTTCTTGACCTTCCCAACGACACAGAAATTACGTATGAAGGCGAAACTGTTGCAGACCTCAAAAAAGATTTTGTCGGTGCAGTGGACGATTACATTGCCATGTGTGAGGCAAATGGCATTCAACCACGCAAAAGTTATACAGGCACGCTCAATGTTCGCATTTCTCCCGAAACGCACACGCGCATAGCGGCAATGGCTCGTGAGGCTGGAATAACCATAAATGCATTCATTCGCCAAGCTCTTGACAAAAGTGTTTCGGTATCTGCGAGATAGAACGATATATTCTGTCCGAAAATTTCACTACAATTTGCGATTTTGTTGCAAGATGTGATGGGATAGTAATCAAATATCATAATAACACCTTCACAAATCCCCACTTTTAGGGATTGTACGCATTCTCTGCTTCATATTCCTTTGCAAAAAAAAAAGTAAATATGAAACAGAGTAAGTTAAAAGTTCTAATCTTGGGTGCTGTGGCTGTATTGGCAACGGCATCGTGTGACAAAAAAAACGACACCAAAAAAGAAGAGGTTGTCGAAGCAGCCAACATTGAATATTCCTCGAAGAATGCGAATAGTTGGCATAATTACATGAACAATGTGGCTTCATTGCTGAAGTCCGACGCCACAACATTGTACGAATCGTGGGCAACCTCGTACAACGACGGCGATGCGTTCGCTTCAACGTTCAAAACGCACAAATCAACCTATACCAGTGCGTTGAACTGTGTGGAACAGATTCTTGAAGGTTGCCGCGACATTGCAGGCGAAGTGGGGACGGCAAAAATCGGCGACCCGTACGATTTGTATCAGTCGGGAAAGACAACCGAGGCGTTGTATGCCGTAGAATCGTGGTATAGTTGGCATTCACGCGATGACTATACCAACAACATTTATTCCGTTCGCAATTCTTACTATGGAACACGCGACGGAAAGGTTGCCGAAAATTCGCTGTACAACTTAATCTCGGGTAAAAACGCCGAATTGCACCAAAAAGTGGTTGATGCCATTTCTGGCGCAGCCGATGCCATACAGGCAATTCCGCAGCCGTTCCGCAACAACATCAACAGCACCGAGAGCAGCAAGGCAATGGACGCTTGTGCCGAGTTGGACGTTGTTCTCGCTGAACTTGAATCGTATATTCAAAACGAGGCATCAATCAACACCGACGAGGTGCTCGACCCGATTGTGACGAACTATGTTGATGCGGTGGTATTGCCTACCTACAGCGACTTGCAACAAAAAGCAGCGGCTCTTCAGGCAGCTGTAACAGCATTGAATAACGACCGTACCAGCGCAAACTTCAGCAAAGCTTGTAATGCATGGTTGGAAGCCCGCGAGCCGTGGGAAATGAGCGAGGCATTTTTGTTCGGTCCTGTTGACGATTTAGGTCTTGACCCCAATATGGATTCGTGGCCGCTTGACCAAGAAGCTATTGTGAAAATACTCGAATCAGGCAACTTCAACGAAATGAACTGGAGCGACGGCGATTCCGACGAGGCAATCGAAGCGGCACAAAGCGTACGAGGTTTTCACACATTGGAATTCCTGTTGTTCAAAGACGGACTACCAAGAACAGTGGAATAGGAAATTACGCCATAATTTTATAATTCCGTGTAGAGGCGCCACATTGTGACGTCTCTATTTTTTTCTTTCAAGAGAAACGTAACAGAATCATCACACGTTTTCAAAGAATTTCCCCCAGTCTTTCCAACTCACATAATTTATATCATTTATTCTGCATGTCAAGTCTCCCAAATACAGCACCGTGCCTTCGCATTGCACATCGGAACGCAATTCAGTATATTTTCGGACACTGGCGGACAACTTCCTTTCTGCATCGCTCGAACTTTTTATCTCGACGGCAAACGTATGTTTCCAGTCGGCTATAATATCAACTTCGAAACCTTTGTTGTCCCTAAAAAATGTCAAATTCGCCTTTTTTGCCCTATTCAGTCTCGTTTTCAGTAGTTCCGACACGGCAAATGTTTCTACAATGCCGCCCTTGTTGGGATTGAGATTCAAATCGGCGATTGTTTCTATTCGCAATAAATGACACAATAAACCCGTATCAACAAAGTATAGTTTTGGGGTTTTCACGACAGCCTTACCAAGATTATTCGTGTCGGGTTCCAAAAAATGGATAATATACGATGATTCCAATATAGAAAGCCAATTTTTGACAGTAGGTGACGACACGCCCAAATTCCTTGAAATACTATCCATAGACACCATTTGACCACTCAAGGTTGCACAAATCTGAATAAACCGCCTGAACAATGAAAGGTTGCTCGCATTTATCAACTCTTTCACATCGTAGTCTAAATAGGTGTCAATATAACTTTCGAACCAATCCTCCCTGACAAAATGCTTGCGAACATCGTGCAATGGAGGATAAAATCCCTTGAGAATCATATCGTAAGGCGTTTCAAAGATTTTTTCCGGCGTGTTCAATTCCGCAATTGAAAGAGGCAATAATTTAAGAAATGCAACACGTCCAGCCAACGAATCTGTCATATTTTCCTTCAACCTGAACTGACTGGAACCTGTGAGAATAAACGTTCCTGGAGCAACATCACGATTATCGACAAAGAATTTCACTGCATCGAATATTTCGGGGACTTTTTGTGCTTCGTCAATAATCGCTCCATTGGGAAACGACAACAAGAAATCCTTGGGATTTGACGCGGCAAGATCCCGAAGACTTTTATCATCAAAGGTGAAATATTGTTTTTCAGGAAATGTCATCTTTGCCAAAGTTGATTTTCCACTTTGGCGAGGTCCCGTCAATCCCACAACAGGAAATTGAGAGGCCAGTCTCAACAAGGCTTCGTGTGCCGTTCTATTTATGTACATACTTGTTTGTTTTACCTTCTTGTACGCAAATATAGTAAAAATCTAAAGTTTTGTATGGTGAAAATCTAAAGTTTTGTATAGTGAAAATCTAAAGTTTTGCTATCAACTGCCATTCTTTCAACGAAGGTCGTCATTTCGAGCGATAGCGAGAAATCTGCTGATGTTAAAAGAAATAGCCGTGCAGTTTAAACAAAAATATATCTGATTTTTCTTCTTTCTGCAACTTTTTCTATCTTTGGAGAGTCTTATATTAAACTAAAAATCTACGAACATGAAACATTTTCTATCTTTTATCTTGTTGATTGCCACGGCAAACGTGATTTCGGCTCAACCATTTATTTATGAGTGGCAAGACGTTACTCCAAAATATGCAGATTTGATTGTAAAACAATCTGCTATAACTAAAGGTGGACGTATAGTTGTGGCAACGGCAGGTTGGATTTCAGAAACATCAGATACGTGCAAGACATGGAATGTTGCATATGATTTTCAATATAACGATAAGTATATTTATGATGAAATTACGCCAAGATTTTTTAAAATGGCAACAGATTCTTTGCATGGATTTTTTTATGCGACATATTCAAAGGATGATGTGTCAAGTAACGCCCTCTTATTTACGAATGATGGTGGTCAGTCTTGGCAAGAAGCCCATTTAAATTTAAGTGGAGAAAATATAATAATAGACGCCGCATGGAAAGACGGTGAAACTATGTATGCTTCTGTATTCGACACTACCGAAAAGTTACTTTATATGTACAAGACCGATAATGTTGGAACAAAATGGGAAAAAATAACAGATAACTTATTGTTTCGTACGTTGAATTATGATACACCTAAAACATATATGGCATTTGTAAACGAACAATTGGGATATATGTTTACATGGGGAGGATACTATGTTACAACCGATGGTGGAAATTCATGGACACGTAATGTGTTGGAAATACGGCCGACGTTCCTTTTTCAGTTTAATAATGGGAAAATCCTATTGACGGTTTCAAGCCCAATAAATAAGGCGTTAAAGGGATGTACAATAACCAATTTCCCCTATTCCAACAATTCATATGCTACTCCAAAGGTTCTGTATGACCTTGGAAATGGAAAAGTTTATGGCGATATATCGGGGAGTACGTATGGAAACGTGTTATCATTGGATAGTTTACAGACTTGGGAAAAAACAACAGACGATTATTCCAAGTTAGACATATTAAAATATGGTATGTCTCAAAATCTATACTATGGAAATGTGGAAACACGAGGAGTGTATGTAAAATCTGAAAAAGAATGCTTTGTCATAGGAAGACAGAAAGGTCGTCTATTCCATACCTTGGACGGAGGCAATACGTGGACATACAAAGATTTTAACACTACATTATATGAAATACAAATCTTTTCTGATGAAATTATTTATATGTCAAGTGCGGATAGTTTGTTCATTTCTCGTGACGGCGGGGATTCGTGGATTGGAAAATATCAATATTGGTCTGGAGCAAAAGGAGACAAACGTATGCAGTTCTTTACAGAGGATTTTGGTTATATGTATGATGATTACAGACTTTTTCGGACGCAAGATGGCGGTGATACATGGAAAGAAATCCGGGCTATAGGAGATGTCTTTTGGGATAACAACGGTACATTTAATGGTTGTTTTGCGAACGAACATATGGCGTTATTCAGAAGTGATAAATCAAATGCTATTATGGTAGCATATGTTAACCAGGAAAAGAATACATTGACGGCATCTATAGTATCTGAAGATATTCAAGGTCATGGAACCCCAGATATATATATAGATTTTATTGATAACAAATGGATATTGTGGGATCGGTGGGAAGGATATATCTATACTTGTGATACGGATTTACACTTTAAGGTTGTTTCTACTCCTCAAAATACTCCACAAAATTATGAAGGAGCGAATCGTTATTGCCAAAGAATACTCAATTACAAAGATGGAAGATTATTATTGCCTTTGTTGTCTGAAAATGAACTATATCCTGTTGATACTGCAATGTATAGCGAAGATGGTGGAAATTCTTGGGATAAGGTTCCTTTTACCATGCAAAATCATTTGTATATAAATAAAAGTGACAATCCTAATGTTGTATATTCTTGCAAATATGATTACTATTTAAATATTTGTAAAGGTGTTCACAAAATACGTACTTTGGATTCATCTTTTGAGAAACAAGACAACGGTACAATACAATGCTCCATAAGCAATGCAGATAACCAAAACTATACGGCAAAAATAGTTGTAGAACAAGTAAACGGAACAAATATTGTGGTGCAAGATAACGTGGAAATAAAATCGGGAGAATCGTTCGTAATTGCATTACCACAAAATATAACTGCCAACTACGTGATAAAGGTTGTACCTTACGATGAGGAAGTATATGAGATGGTGCAAAGCCAAGAATTTATAGTAAACAATGGTGGTAGTGCCATAGACCCTGTTTCTGCAGATGATATTCAAATCCGTGTTGTAAACGGAAAAATAGAATGCAGTTGTGAGGAATATGCAATATACAATGTGGCAGGGCAAAAGGTGCAAAATAACGCTTCTTTGCCATCGGGTACGTATTTTGTGCATTGCAATCAACAAGTTAAGAAGGTTATCGTTCAATAACTAACCTTTTCCTTGGCAAATATCGTTCTGGCATTTTTTGTTCTTCCAATAAGTTGTTGCCGTTCGCAATTGTCCTGATTTCGGAGAAGGGTATCAAGATTTTTGCAAAAAAACATTTTTCAAAATACTTTGGCGGTAAGTATGAAAATAATACCACCCACTATGGTATTTCAAAAATAAATGTATGTGATAGCGGTAAATATATATTTTTCTTGTTTTTCATAAAGCGTGGTATTGCTTTTCTTCATAATTTTTTTATCTTTGTAAAAAAGAGAAATTATTATGATAACAACAGATTTTTATAGTGAAACACCCGTTTTGAAAGGGAAAGACGCCGAACGCCTACTCAAAGCAATGGAAAATGTAACGCCACTTCCTAAGAAACAAGTGGAAGAAATGCGTCGTAATTATCAAGAGTTTTTATACAGAAGAGCAGCAAAAAGAACAAATATATGATTGCTGGCTTTGATTGGCGCTGGGATATTTTAAATGAGAATATCCCTGTGGATGATTTTGTATGCGAGAGAAACGACCATCATTTTGAGCATTTTATAAAAGATTCGGCTATCTTTATCAAAAAGAACTCACTACTTCTTGCAACCCCCGCACGATAAATCCCCATTTTTAGGGATTGTACATTTTTTCTGATTCCCATTCCTTTGCCAGCAACAAAGAAATTAATTTCACTCGTTTACGAAGATGAAAGGCATTGGTTATTTAGGTTGTTGCATAATCCTTTTCTCGGGAATGCTCCAATCGTGCACAAAGGAAGGCATTGACATGGATGATGTGGTGGTGCCTAACGGTTTCGCTCTTTCGGCGGGAACAGCAACCATTTTTATGAATTCTTCCAAGGCATACGACAGCCCTGCCGACTGGGTTACCGGCTCGTATGAGCGACGTTTTAATCGTGGCGACGCGTTGTACGACGATGCCCGAACAAGCAGCAACGGCTACGGTGGCGGTCTTGGTCCAGTATATGCGGGCTATTCGTGCGGTAGTTGCCACCGAAATGCAGGCCGCACCAAACCGGGCGTGTGGACTCCCAACGGCGTCGATTCCGAAGGAAATCCCACCTACGGCTCGGGACAGTATGGTTTCTCTGCTATGCTGATTTATATCACTCGTAAAAATGGCGTGTTTTTCCAAGACTACGGGCGTGTAGTCCACGACCAAGCCATTTACGGCGTACAACCCGAAGGCAAGGTGCAGGTTGATTGGCATTTCCAGTCGTTTACATTTCCCGACGGCGAGCCGTATGAACTCTGTTATCCCACGTTTACCATAACTGAATGGTACAAAAAGTTTTGGGACGGCGTAAAAGGCGATTCCGTCGTAATTAAACCCGAAGAATTGTTCTGCACAGTGAGAATACCGCTTCGTCACGTTGGTATGGGACAAATGATGGCAATAGACCCAGCCGAGATTGAGGCGTTGGCGGCAAAAAGCAATTATCCCGAATATGGCATAAGCGGACGATGTAATTACATAACTGAACGCGGTCGGCGGTCGGTTGGCTTGTCGGGGAACAAGGCGCACCACCTCGATTTGACTGTGGAACTCGGTTTTTCGAGCGATATGGGTTCTACCAACAGTCGATTCCCCGAAGAAATCTGCGAAGGCCAGCAGCAAATGTCGCAAGGCAGTATGATGGGACTCTCGTATAACCAGTTGGACGTTTCAACCGAAGATATGGAAGACGTGGACTTGTATATGCAGTCGCTCGGCGTTCCGGCTCGGCGAAATGTGAACGATTCCGTTGTGCAACGCGGCGAACAGATGTTTTATCAGGCAAAATGCCATTTGTGCCACGTGACCACGCTCCATACCAAGGTAGGCGGGTCGGTGCTGTTGAACGGCACCCGTTTGCCATGGTTAGGCAACCAGACCATTCACCCGTATTCCGACTTCTTGCTCCACGACATGGGCTCCGAAATTATGGGCGTAGGGCTTAACGACAATTTTGTAAGCGGATTGGCAAGAGGCAACGAATGGCGTACAACTCCGTTGTGGGGCGTTGGGCTGCAGGAAAAAGTCAATGCGCACACCTACTTTCTTCACGACGGGCGCGCACGAAATTTCGTGGAAGCCATTATGTGGCATGGTGGCGAAGGCGAAGCGTCGAAAAATCTATTTAAGAATATGAACAAAAACGACAGAACGGCTTTGGTGGCGTTTCTTAACTCATTATAAATAATTAAAAATTAAGAATTAGGAATTAAAGATGATAAATTGTAACAAAATGAAAAAGAAACTTTGTTTTATTATGGCTATGCTTCCGTTGTTTGGCTTGGCACAGGAAAATCAGGAATCCGACGACGATTTTGAAAACGGCATTGTTTCCATGAGTGGAAAAACAGGTCTGAAAATTAGTAGCGGTAAGGGTGACTTTGTATTCAAACCGTTTATGTTGGTACAGACGTGCGCAAAATTCAATTATTACGATGACGAAGGACTTGACAAGGCATATAATCAGGACAATGTGGCAAACAGTGGTTTTGCCGTTCCTTACGCTGTGCTTGGCTTCACAGGGAAAGCGTTTGGAAAGGTTACGTTCAACTTGTCGATAAATGCGGCGGCAAGCGGAGGCGCGTTGCTTCAGCAGGCGTGGTTCGATGTGCAGACAAAGAACAACGTGGCTTTCCGTATCGGAAAGTTCAAAACACCGTTTACCCACGCATATCTCACCACGCTGGGCGAAACATTGTTGCCGGTACTTCCCACGTCGCTTACCTCGACGGTAATTTTGCCCTATTCACTGAATGCCGTCACACCGAGTATGGGACTTGGCTTTGACCTTGGTGCCGAAGTTCATGGAACTCTTGCCAATATGTTCGGCTACGAATTGGGGATTTTCAACGGAACAGGAATCGGCACGAATGCGGCTGGACGGACGTTCAGCGACGACTGGCATATTCCGTCGCTGTTGTATGCAGGCCGTTTGACGTTTTCGCCCAAGGGTGCCATGCCTATGATTCAAGGGTCTGCAAGCCGTCTTGACGAAAATAAATGGATGATTGGCGTTTCGTCGTCGCTGAACGTTGAAAGCGAGAACGAAAGTACCAACGATTTCCGCGCCGGCTTTGAGTTTGCGTATTTGTATCACAAGTTGTATCTGGCCGCCGAATGTTATGTGATGCACATAGGATTTACGGAACGGCAGAAAATCAGCGAGACATACAACTATCTTGGTGGCTACGCACAGGCAGGTTATTTCGTGACCGACAAATTGCAGGCGGCGTTGCGTTACGAACTTTACGAACGTAACGGGTTGGATACCAAGGGAATGCTGAACATGCCCGCTGTCGGATTCAATTATTTTATGCCGGGTTGCAACCTGAAATTGCAGGCTATGTACCAATACACCGGCCGTACGGGACATGAAACGCAAATTGACCGCGACAACGACGATTTGGGAATGACTGTCCACAGCGCGACGGTAATGTTACAATACACGTTTTGAGATTGCATAAAACGATATGGACACCGTAGAGACGCGCCATGGCACGTCTCTACACCAGAACCTAAGAAAATAAATGTTTGATTTATGAAAAAACTATTGATTATAATCATTTTAGCCCTTTCTGCCTGCGACGACGGTGACATAATTGAAGATCTCAAGGTGGAAAATACGGGACGGACTGTCACTGTGGTCACCTCGGTTTCGGGCATTGAAAATTGGTCGTCGGGTTACAATGTGGTGGTTGCCGGTTTCGGCGACAACAAATATGCCGACATATCAAAGAACATTCCCGTAGGTGCCGACACTATTGTGTTAAGAGGTATTGGCAGTTCGGTGAAGACTATAGAAGTCTGCGTGATAAATCGTCTTCGTGAACGTGTGGCTACATTCTACAAAAGCGATATTTCAGCCGACAACAGCGATGAGATAGTTTTGGAGGCAGGCGCAATACGTGCCGATATGTTCAACGCCATACAAAATGCGATATTCACGCCAACATGTGCGGCGTGTCACGGCGGAGGAAAATCTGCCGCGGCAGGTTTGTATCTCACCGAAGGAAATAGTTACGATGCATTGGTTAACGTGGCATCTGCCAAGGCAACCGACGGCTCGCTACGCGTGGTCCCTGGCGATGCGGAAAATAGTTTCATGTATAAAGTTGTCACTGGCACCGACGGCGTTCTCTCATTCGACCATTCCAACATGATTACCGAAGAGAAATACGTAAAACTGATTGAAAACTGGATTACAAAAGGAATAGAATAAAACCACTAATTCATACAAATATCTATTTCATTACATTAACGAAAATCTAATATTTACACCGCCACTCGTCGTTGATGTTCTATAACCGTTCGTAAGTGGTTGATTCATAGTGTATTCCAAATACAAACGCATTGTAATTCTTTGACTTAGCATATATTCCGCATAACTTTTGAACGCATACGATTTCGTTCCCGAAATTTTACGCGTAATATCTTCTGCAATATTACGACGAATTGTCTGATTATCGCGTACCGAAAAGTCCATCCTTATCGTTAAATCATTTTGAAAATGATGACTACCTCCTGCGGTTGATATATTTACCTTGAAATCTTCGAACACATATCCTGCTCCCACAACGTATTCAAAATTAGAAACTTCCGAAATTTCGGTGTTAGTGAATGACAATGTTACCGTGCGATTTCTTCGTATCTCAAGTTTCGCAGTCATATTGTTTTTCATTTTGGAATCAACGCCAACCAACGGATTGAAACGTTCAGAGATGCCAACGGTTGACACATCATATTCAGGTGACACGTACAACGAACCGTCAATCGGATCAATGTAAAAATCATCGGCATAAGTGTTAGCCGACGAGAACGATTCGTAAGCGCCCATATTGTATGTTGACGTGTATGCGTGATTGATGTTCACCGCCTTGAAATAGGTCTTGAAGAACGGCAATTTAGCCAAACCGTTGTACGTAAGTCTCCAGTTCAAAGAGCGCAAGAATGTAGAGAAACTTGAAAACATCGGGATAAAATAGGTGTCAATGTTTACGTCGTCAACCGACTGTCCCGTGTATGCCGAGAAGAATGCCGGAATCAGCACGTCTTGCGACATTTCATTATACAATATCGGAAAACCAGATTCTATGTCGGTTTCGTAAACCGAGCCGAAATTCTTTTGTGCCAATCTATGCGAAACGGCAAGACGATTCTGTTTGAACCGTTCGTATGCCTTGTCGGAGTTGAATGCGGAAGCAATTGAGTTACAAGAGATTGAGAAATTTCCCGTTGTCAATTTATTCTTCTCGTTTTCATCTTTGTCGCCCCACAAGTACTTTGTGTAATTATGAGAATAACTCCGTTCGCTTGAGAGTGTGATTTTCATATTTTTAACTGGCTCCAACGATGATTGAATACGCAAACGGTCTGAGTATGTGTATTTTAACTTGTCGCTGATATAATCATTATCAACCAACCAATCATCGGTAGTCAAGTGTGATTCCAAATCGCTCGGAACCAAGCCCATCACGTATGGCCAACCAGGTGTCGCACCCGAAGTAAACGGTTTATATAATCCAAATACCTGCGTATCATACTTGTAACCAGGAACAAAACTGCCTTCCGTTCTAGAATAACTGATAGTTGCCGTCTTGAACATCATCAAAGTATTGACTACTTGGTCGGTTGCGCGAGTCAACGGTGTTTGTTCCACATCTTTTTTACCCACGACGGTGATTTTTCCCTTTTCAACCTCTCGTTTGCACGTTACGCGCACTTTCTTGTCGGAAAGGATTTCCGTCTCCGACGGAACCAATTGTCCATCTTCGTCTAACACCGTGACTTTTACATCAGTCGTACCCAACTTATGATTGACGAAAATCTTGTTGTCGCCATCGGTTTTCACATTTGATTTGGTGAATTTAACCGTTTCTTTCCGTTTCTGGTTCTTGTTGCCATTGTTGGTTTGTTTCACACGTTTTTGAACGCCGGCAAGATATTTTGATTTACCATATAGTTTCGTGAAGTTAAACGTCTCGTCGAGCGTGTGCGTTCCCGTATTGGTGATATTGTTTCCATAATCAAGGTCGTCTTCATCGGTAGTTTCTGTTCCCATCTGCCAATTGTAGGTACCGGCATATTTGTAATTGGTTGTTGTCCAGTCCAATGCGTCAATCTTATTAAGAGGAACTTGCCACGTAAGATTCCATTTTTGATTAAACTCCATATTCTCGCCAAATGTCTTGGCACTCTTCCACACCTCACGTTTATATTCGCGCCAAATATCCTCGTCGGTCTTGTCAATCACACCCGACGGCTCGTCAAGACGGGAATCGTTGGTTGCGTTATACGACAATTTCAAACCTTTCGAAATTGGATAATTCACACTGTACGAACGATACCAGTAGAACCATTTGCTTGCCGTTTTAGGCAATTCAAAGTTGTATGCAGACAAATTCCTCCGTTGTTGTTCCTTGTACGTTCTGTCCCATTCACTCTTGAACGAAACGCTTGCAGGCAACAGATAGAAGTTAAATTCCTTTATCAACTTGATTTTGTTTGACTTAAACGGCTGATAATTCTTCGGACGCATATTGTATCCGTAATTGAATGCAACCTTGTATTGGTGCTTATAGTCTTCCTCGTAGTCAACATCGTGGGCACGAAAACGATTGTAGGCAAAAGTACCCGAGAAGTTTGCTATATTGAACGGATGCTGTTTTTTCGGCGTACGAGCTATCTTGACATTAGTGAAATTGTAACTGAAATTCTGCGTATATTCCTGTGTCAGATTTAACAAAGAATCTCGTTCTTGTTTTGTCGTAAAATTAGCCAACGAGCGTGACAAGGTAATATCAGGATTTGTTGGGTCGTATTGTGGCGTAATGTACGTTTCCGACAAATCGACATAAAATGGCAAGACCAACTTCCATGATTCGGGGAAGAATTTATGCAAAGCCACACTTGAAGCCACATCGTACTGATACAGATTTTCAATACTCCGTTCAAATACTTTCTGGTCAACGCTTCCGAAACCTGGCTTGCTAATTTTTCCTGCCAAGGAAACCGTGGCAAAATCAGCCAAACTTGTCCGCACGGAACCTACGGTCGCCCAACCACTTTGGTCGTTCATATCGGTAAGACGAAGTTCGTTGAACCACACAATTCCCGACTTTTTCTGTCCGTCATCCTGCGGATTCGACGCTTTTTTCTTTCTGTTTCTCACACCCAACATTACCGTACGAACATTGCCTGTATTGGGATTACCCTTTATACTCACACGATTGTTGCCGTGTGAAACGGTGTAAGTATGATACGTTTCCAACTCTGGCATTACGCCATCGTTTATCATTTTGTTTCTTTCCAGTTTCAAGTCGGTAAGCACGCTCAACGGCAAAGAAATCTTGTTGTCGTTAGGCCACACAATTTGTCGGTCATTATTGCTGTTGTTGTTATATTTCGAAGAGCCTTCGCCCAAATGAGGCGTCAACTTCAACGGAATCTCATATTCGTAATAGTTGTCAACGTAATCGGAACCAAGACGGATGAAAGCGTACAAATCATCATCGTCCAAAGAGTTTTCCTCGTCAATCAACGCTTCGGCGTGAACAAACAGTTCCAACGCACCAAATTGGCGTAAATCCTTATTCACCTGCTTGTAAATTGCCTTGGAATTTCCGTCCTCCAAGTCAATCACTTTCATTGACAAGGCCGATTCGTTCAATTCTTCCAATGTGGTACTCGTAGGATCTATAACTCGGTCAACACCCGGCGGCAAGGTATAATTGACAGGCGTTCTGGAACTATTTTCCTCTATGTTTACCGTTGAAATGTCAACTTTCGAATCGGAAAACAAGTCATATTCACCTGATTCGAACAATGGTTCCTCGTACACGCGCCAGTTGCTATACACAAGCGAAAATTCGGCAATACGGAGTATTATCGAATCTTCAAAATTGCGCAAGAACAGACGCATCGTGGTTATGTCACGGAAATCGGAAATGTTACCGATTCTCTCTTTTTCTTCACTTTTGATAGGAATCTTGAACTGATACCATTTTGCCTGACATTGATAATTGTCGTTGTTCACCACCTCAATAAGCTCATCCTCAATAAAATTCTTTCCCACGACCATATCTTCGGGACGCAAACTGATGTGATACTGATAATACGCCTCGGTTTCCTGCAAGGTGTTATCTTGGTTCAAATCCTCAATATCGGGCTTATATGACGACAAACCCTGCGACGTTCCCGAAGGCGAGTTTCCGTCGGTTCCGTTGTAGTATTTGTAACGCCATACAATATCACGTTCATCGCCTCGGTTATCCAAATACGAAGAAAAATCATCGTGCGAGGGGTCATTTTCAAATGCCGAGTACACCTCTGGCGTAACTATTTCCTTCACTTCTTTCAGATATTGGGCAAAGAAACGTCGTTCTGCCAAGTCGGTCAATCCGTCAAGACCAACGTCCTGCACGTTTCTGTCAATGTCGCTGCTAAAGCCTGTCTCCACAATGGAATAATTCGGTACCATACCCCAAACAGTCTCGTCCATGCGGGTCGGGTCGTTTACCATACCGTTCTCGGCAGATTTCCGTCCGTCACGCAACACATCTTCCGACATTCTACCAATATTCAGATACAAGTCACCACCTTTGTGCTTATTTTCCTCATCAGTGACAAACGGATCCATCATCCAAAACTCGATGTATTCCACATTCGTCGCCTCAAAATCTGTCGTGGTAAGCGACTGCATAATACCGCCCCAACGAGATTTCGGATTATTCAGATAACCATTTTCGTTCAAACCAGCCGAAATGCCCGCGCGTCCCTTGGTTTCATAGTTATTTTGCCCACGTTCGTAAGGATAGTAGGCAATATTCAGCAACGTCATCGGAACGTCTTCATAGGTTGACAAATCCCTATTAGGGAACAAATTTGACTGATAAACCGTTCGAGAGAACTGTTCTGCCTGCACCGACTTGCTCACAGGCGAACTTCGTTCGTAGAATGACGTGTTGATATTGTACCACGAAATCAACGCCTTATTGTAATTAAATGCCAAATCGTTTATGAGCGACGCTTCGGGAAACATTGACTTTTGTCCTTGTGGCGTACTTGCCAAACGCCATGAGGTAGGTTCCTTCATATAAATTCGTCCTTCGGAACTTTCAAAATCATCTATCGAAACGGCGTTGGAAATGTATTTTGACTGACCTGGCAACAATTGGGCAAATTCCGCCGATGCCTCCACATACGACATTTCCTTCGTATTTATCAAAGGAATTTTATCGACGAGTTTCGTCAAAAACATTGATTCCGTGGAATATTTTGCATCGACACCCCAAATCGTATTGCAGAGAGGATATTCCTCAAAGCCGACCTTAGCCACCGAAGGAACTTCCGACAAGTGGATCAACGTACCGCCAAAACTGATATTGTCGTTGTACCGATACTCGGCACGTGTTCCCATATACGTCTTGGTCGTCGTGCTGAACAACGGGTCGTTTTCGTACGAAATGTTGATAGTGGACCCCGATTCCAAGATTCCCTGATTGATGATGGAAACCGTTCCCGATGAATAATCTACCGTATAATCGGCACCTTCGACCAAGGTAAGACCGCCACACATAACCTTCACCGACTTGACTTGCGTGGTGTTCAGCGATATTTCCGACGAAACGCTTGACTTGTAAGAACCTTTCAAAATGAACTTATTCTTTTCGGCAACTTGTCGCGCGGCACTTTGCGTTGAATCGTACAACTCCTGATACACATATTTTTTTGCCAATTCCGAATCACCTATTTTCTTCTCCAACGAACTACCGAACGGTTCAAGCACAGGGAAAAATATCAATCCGCGAGCCGACTTAATGGTAACACCCTCCACAAAGTCGAACAAACCGTCGGAATATGGTTGTAAATCACTGGAAAGGTTATCCATATTCAAAACGGAAATCAAACTCTTTCCTTTTACATCTCCTTCCGAAAGATACGGTATTGGCGTTCCCGTCCTGTCGTCTTGATACAACACATCGAGCACAAAATCTTCCTTACTGATTTGATAACTTCCTATCGCATACACGTTTTTCATCATCAAGTCCCAGTTGTGATACTCGGGATTTGACTGCGTGCCTTTCAAGAGTTTCACAATCAACACGTCGGGGTGCTCGATCCCGTCGCTCGAAAATTCACCCACCTGATACACTTTGCCTTTGTACTCGTATTCGTAAGCAACGGCAAGCACTTTCGACGAACTTACTGCTGAACGCAACGAAATATATCCAAGTTTTTTGTTTACATCGTATTCCGTAGGTTTCAGCAACACGGCCTGCTCTATTTTTTCATAATCGGGTCCTTGGTCCATCATGCCGTTCAATGCCGTGGAAACCGTGTTGATGCTACGTATTCCCGATAAATTCTTTACTTTCTTATACAATTTTCCATTTTCGGGTAATTCATATTCCTTCGCTCCGCCGATTCCACTTTTTGATTCGTCACCTAAATCATTCAAAGCCAAAATATTACGTGCATCTTCCTTACCACTCGAATTTTGCGTAACCCAAACCTCAACCTTGCGGATTTCAATACCACTATTGATTTCGGGCAAGTTTTTCAATGCCTCTTCGTAGTGTTCTCTAAAGAACTGCGACAAGAAGAAGTGCTTATTGTTATCATATTCGTCACATTGAATCTCGAAATCCTCGGTTTGGGCACCGCCTTGCACCGCTATTGATGATGTTTCGCCCTGCTGACGGGAGAACACGCCGCTCAAATACAATTTTCCAAATTGCAAGTCAGTCTTTACACCAAACAAACTGGAACTTCCCGAAATTAACGAACTGGAAAGAGGGAACGACACATTTCCAACCTCAATGTTCTTGATAATTTCATCTTCGTCGCCCTCGTATTGCAACTTGACTTCCTGTTCAAATTCAAACTGCGACTCCGTGTCGTATTTGATAGTCATTGACACGTGGTCGCCTATGGAACCCGTCACACTCATTTGAATCTTGTTGTCGAAGTCGAACTGCAACTGACGCTGTTGTTTTTTCGACAAACGAGGGTTGTGATTGTTGGTGAATTTCAAACCGAAGTTCAATTCTGCGGCACCCTGAGGCTTAATATCGACCAGGTCACCCAAAATGTTATCGCCACCAAGCAAATCAAGCGACGGCTCGTACGACGACGCGCCGCCTCGTCGCGTTTCGCTCGCACGAGTACGCCAATATTGTTGGGACCGCTGTTTTCCCGACAATTTGAAATATTCCGACGATGGTAACGAGAACGAAGGTGTGACGGCATTGTCGCCCACCATCTTAGTTGCCTCATAATCATCGGTTTCGGGATTATATTCTATCTGATAGCCAGAATTCGGGGAATCTTCCAAACGAATACCTTTGGAATTGTTGTTGGCGTCGTCGAACGCATTGCCCGTTTCCTTCGGAAGGGGCGATTGGAGTTTGATGGTATCCTGTGGCTGAGTGAATTCATTGTGCGACGAATACGGCATAATCCCCATTGCCGATGTCAACATAACGCTACATACAGCAATAACAACAATTATATATATTCGTTTAACGAACTTCAACCTTACCACATACTACGCAGATTAGTCATCAAAGCCGTTTTAGTGCAAGTTTCACAATGTCCTCAACCGAATGTTGGACTGCCTCCTGCATAATGGCATCGACAACCTTTTCTGCCGAACTTTTTTGATACCCAAGCATTACCAATGCTGATAACGATTCAATCTTCAAAGTATTGCCTTGACCTACAACTATTTTTGCATCTTCTTCAACAAAATTTACTTTGTCCTTCAATTCCAACACGACACGTTGTGCAGTTTTACCACCTATTCCCTTGATACTCTGTATAGTAGCAGAATCACCCGACAAAATTGCCGTAGCCAATTCCGAAGGAGTCATTTTTGAAAGAATCACACGAGCCGTATTAGCCCCTATGCCCGAAACGGATATGAGCAAGCGAAACATTGTTCTCTCATTCTCATCGAAGAAACCATACAAGTCGTGCGCGTCCTCACGAATGATTTCGTGCAACAACAACGAGCAATCCGTATTTTCGCGCAATTTTTCGCACGTATTGACGGTGATATTGATATAAAATCCTAATCCAGAGGTTGTTACGACAGCATACGTCGGTGTCAATTTTTGTACTAATCCAGAAATTGATTCTAACATACCGTTTTATTTAAGTTTGTTTTTGGTTAATTGAGCATATTCATCGCGTTTTTCAGTCAAATCGACAGCAGTAAAAAGAGCCTGAACCAACGGAGATTCCTCGGCGCAATTTTTTTCTACTTGGGCATAGCCCACGCCCATTGTAGGAGCGATGCAGATTTTGGGCAGACCTAACGAAAATTCCACCGAATTGTCGTAGGACACAGCCTTGAAAGGAACAGCAACTTGGTCGCGGTACATACCCACAACTCCGTCGAATTTCTTGTACACAGCGTCGGCAAAGAAATCTTCTGCCAAATAAGGTCCTACAACTACAAAACCGCTATTTTTCGCATCGCTGATGGCACTTGCGATTGCACCTTTTTCTTCGTCGCCAAACGCGGAATTGAGAGCCAACACCGCAATTTTCGGTTTTTGTACGCCAAAATCCACTTGCAACGAATCGTTCAACGCAACGATTTTTTCAAGGACAGCATCTTTCGTGATTGTTTTTGCCACTTGCGACAGACTTGTCGCCTTTGAAACGTAGCACAATTTCATTTGACCGTTGACGAACAACTCGGAATGTTGATTTGTGCCAAACGCTTTTGCCAGATATTCCGTATGATTTGAGAAATCGACACCAGCGGCACGCATGCTTTCTTTATTGACTGGCATTGAAATCAACACGTCAATCTTGTCGGTCTTCAAATCCTCAATGGCACGTGCCAATGCCTTAATTGCCGCCTTGCCCGCATCGACAGTTGCCGTACCAACATCTACACGTACTTCTTCTTCCACACAGTTTATGATGTTTGGTCGTTTGGGAGCCGCCTCGTCAGCAGTTGTGACCAAATTGAAGTTGAAATTTTGTAAATCAAGCGATTTTCTATGATATGCGGCAACTTTGGGAGAGCCATATACAATAATCGTCTTTCCCTCATACATTTTTTGCTCCGCCAGCACTTTCATAATGACCTCGTAACCGACGCCGTTTATATCGCCTTGTGTTATTCCTATCTTAATGTGTTTCATATCATTCAAATTTGATTACAAAGATAACTTTTTATAGGAATCTATAAACCATTGATGACGAATAATTCTTTGTCAACAATTATGTCTTATCAAACACAATAAATCCTAATCTACTTGCTTAGTCCTTATTAAATGTCTGTTCAAAAGTGTATATCAGCGCTTTTATTCCTGCATAATAGAGTTCGTCGTTAGGGGAGGAGAGTAGTTTTTTACGTGACAAAATAATTTTTACTGGTTGTTTGAAGAATTAGTCTTTCCCCTTTCTTCCGAAAGTCCAAAGTCGTTTACTCGAAAAGTTCCGATATTTTACTTCTTACCTGCCATTTGTTTTCAACGAAGTAACTAATGTAACATTCCAAATTTTTTTTCTCATAGTACCAACCATCACCTGTTTGGTTATATCCGTTGCCATTGCCGCTACCCGAAATTTTCTTTTTTCGTTCCTATACCTTGCCAGCCCCGTCATTTCGACCGAAGGGAGAAATCTGCCACAACAATTGGACTTCGTTTACGGAATGACTACAAGTTTTCCTGAAGCCAATGTTTTCTACCAATACTTTTGTTCATCTTTAATACCAATCAGGAAGCTGCTTTCTCATTTTAGTTGCACCTTTAAACATTTTCGAAGTGTTTGCCTGTTCTGTGTCCCAATTATTTAAATCACGATCAAATGAAGATGCATTTTCGAACATAGAACTCATATCAGTCACCTTGCCAACATTCCAGTCTGATATATCTCCATTGAAGTCCGAGTTGTCTTTAAATAAGTCGCTCATATCCGTGACTTTACTTGTGTCAATGTCATTGAATCTTCCATCGTTTCCACGTTCTTTCATAAGAATCTCCATTAAGTTTTTAAGTTCGTCTTTATCTTTTGGAGAGTATTTTGATGGTTTAAGACGAAAGATCGTGTCTTTCCCCTGATCAGATCCTTTGTTCTTACTTCCACCAAGACGAAATCTATAGTCTTTTATTTGTTTAATCATATTGCTTCTTATATAAAAATTTACCTAAAGAATGTATGTACTGTATGCAAAAAACAACCTTACAGAAGGAGGAAATACTATTCAGACCTATTTTACAATAGTTTTAAATGTTTTCTCTCCAATCTTAACAAAATACACCCCTTTCATAGAAACTGGTATCATCGTATTCTCAAGTGGTGATACAACAGAGTAAATTAGTTTTCCTGCCACAGTATAAACATAAATAGCATCATTTCGAGATTGTTCAACATAAATCACATTATCTCTTGCATATACCTTAATGCTTGTATCAACATCATCTATTGCAAGTACAAAAGAATCCTGAAATGCCGCAATTACTTTCTCTAATTTACCTGCTTGCAGCAAAAGACTACTTT
>JAEEGL010192033.1_pt1 | contig 33346 bp, 29 predicted proteins | sample 9134231 | NCBI WGS metagenome assembly JAEEGL01 (sample SAMN16246548, study PRJNA631951) | gut metagenome | biome: gut microbiome; feature: rumen; material: fiber-attached | host: Bos | place: Iran: Karaj | collected 2018-10 | reverse complement strand
ATACTCGATGATCGAATGATGCGTAGTCCATCCGATAACAGGCTCCATGATCCTGCCTCTGTAGGTGAAGGGGCCTTCGGGTGATTTAGATGTTGCATATACGATATAGTGAGTGGTTCCGGTTGAATAAGAAAGATAATAAAGACCGTTGTACTTGTGCATCCAGGGACCTTCGAAATATCTTCTGTCCTCATCTCCTGCCTTTATGGGCTCACCGTTTTCATCAACGATTGAAACCATCTTAGGGGGATTCTTAAAAGATTTCATATCATCGGAAAGCTCGGCAAAATAAGGTCCGAGAGATGCTGCGTCAGCAGGGATCTCATCGGGTTCTGCCACAAATGAACCGGTCTGCCATTTCTCAAGCTGTCCTCCCCAAAGACCTCCGTTGTACATATAGTAGCGTCCGTCATCATCCATAAGAACGCAGGGATCGATGCTCATGCTGCCTTCCATATAATCGGGCTCTGCCTTAAAAGGTCCTACGGGACTGTCGCTAACCGCAACACCGATGCGGAAGATGCCCTCCTTATCTCTTGCGGGATAATAGAGATAATATTTTCCGTCCTTGCAGACACAGTCCGGTGCCCACATTTGCTTGCTAACCCAGGGAATGTCCTTCATATGAAGCGCTTCCCCGTTATCTACGCAGTCTGCGTCAAGATCATCAAGGGAAAGGATATGATAATCCTCCATCTGATATTCGCCGCCGTCATCATCATCCTCACCGTCATGAGCAAGGTCATGTGAAGGATAAACATAGATTTTGTCATTGAAAACATGTGCGGAAGGATCCGCGGTAAAAATGTGAGTAACTAAGGGAGTTCTCTCTTTCATGCTGTTGTTCCTTTCAATTATTTTGAAACTATCTGTTACTGGTTAAATACAGGCTTTATTATAGCACAAAAATTCTCAAACTATTTGCGCAATCTCTGAATATTTAAATTCTAAGTCCAATATGGCTTCTGGTCCTTGTGGGTGTATCCTTTAAGCTTGATCCTATAGTTCTCGAGGATGCTCTCGTATTTCTGCCTGGTCTTGTCTTTAAGCTTCCCCTGCTCGCAGAATTCCCTGAATGTCTCCTCCAGATCCTGAAGATCCATCTGGGCATTGTCCTTATAATTGTTCGACATATTCATGTCTATCTTATAAATGATCGCATCAAGCTCGCGCTCGTATCTGCTTTTAAATAGTCCCATACATATCTCCCGGCGTATATGATTAATGATTATATGACTTACGATTACATGATTTATGATTATATGACTTACGATTACATGATTTATGATTATATCATTTTCAGGAACTTATGTATATATATGTGGTTTTTGAACGCTTTATATCTACAAGAATGTTGTACAATATGTCTATCTTCATTTTGAGTGAGTTCCTTCTCGCCTTCAAAGCAATCCGGCTTTGATCTTTTCTATAATGGTTATATCCGCCGGCAGCCAGTCAACGCTGTCTATGGAATCTTTGTCAAGCCACTTGGCTGCTTCGTGCTCTTTCAAAGTAAGATCCCCGCTTACAAGCTCACACCAGAAGCAATCCATCGAAAGATGGAAACCGGGATAATCGTACTCGATGGTCTCGATCAGATCACCAACGGTTATCTCCGTCTCCAGTTCCTCCATGATCTCTCTTTTAAGAGCCTGCTGCGGCGATTCGCCTTCCTCTATCTTCCCGCCCGGGAATTCCCAGCCGTCCTTATATTCTCCGTATCCGCGCTGGGTTGCAAATATCCTCTCCCCATCGCGTATGACTGCTGCCACAACTCTGATTGTTTTCATATAATTTTAGCATTTCCTTTATATGCACTATCCTTTTCTCCGTGACGTTCGTTTTCCTCCCCTTATATCGCTCCCTCTATACTACACACATATATTCTTCCACAATACTGTCGCAGATCCACTGTTCGTCGACCTGTGCAGGGATCATATGCTCGATGTTGTAATACTTGGTAAGGCAATCCTTAACATTAGTGGATTTTTCAAGAAGAATGTTGTATGCCTCAAGCTCCGTGACGCCATATTCTTCCTGAAGCTCTTCGCCGATTTTCCTGACCATGCCACAATAACGGTTTCCTTCATATTCGCGGAAGATCCAAGACTTTGCCTGATACTTCCTGACCGCATCAGCGTTCAGCCACTTTCCTCTGTGCCTGTCATGTTCCACTCTAACCCTTCTGAGCGCGTCAGACTTGGCTTCAGCGATCCTGAAGTCGATAGTTTCTATGATCTCTTCAGGCAGATGCCATCCGTCATCAACAACATAAGATCTTACTAAAGTTTTAACTCTCGAATTTTCTTCCATGACAACCTTCCTTTCTCCGTCCGGATATGACGCATTTTACAACACTTCCGTTCTCGAAACTGTTTTTGCAGTATCGGTTTTTGTGGTTTCCTCATGGTTAGTATGAACTTTTTTGCGTCTAATTATATTCCCTCAATACATCCAGCCCCAGCAGAAGTGCCTTCTCGTGGGATGCTACACCAAAATCTCTTGCATCATACTCGTGAACATTGGCCAGCGAATCCGCTGTAAAAAGGAATTGCCCGAACTTAGCGCCCCTCTTCCTGCTGCATGCAGCAAGGGCAGCACATTCCATCTCAACCACAGAACATCCTTCTTCCAAACGATACCTGACCATATCCTCCGTTTCTCTGAAGAAGCCGTCTGTAGACCATGTAGTGCATATTACAAAAGGAAGATCATGCTTCTTGAACGTCTGCTCGATCATCTCTATCGGTTCCTTATCAAGCTCAATATATCTCGAAGCAGGTATGTACTGATAAGATGTGCCTTCAGCCCTTAGTGCTTTAGTCGGAACAATAAAAGCATTTTCCGGAAGATCTGCCAGTACTCCGCAGGAGCCTACTGCGATCACCTTTCTGCATCCGCAGCTTACTAGCGTATCCAGAACCTGAGCTGCAGCCGCGGCCCCGATCGGCGATTGCACAAGACAAATATCCTCTTTCTCGTCGTGAAGAACGTATACTTTTATGTCATATGAAACGGTGATAAGCGTCTGGGCAACTGTAGCCTTATGCTCCAAAGCATATTCATGAACCACATCCCCAAGAAATGCAAAAAGGCACTTCTCCGGCAGCTTACCGGCTTTCCAATCATGATCCGGTGCAATAACCTCCCCGGAACTATCGTCGTATTCCAAAATGGGAATATCGTTTTTAATGATCATAGCTGCGTTCTCCTGAAAAAAAATATTTCCCCGCGTTTCATTAGGATTCTTCCATATCTCTATGTATCATTCAGATTCATCCATATCCTTTAGATACAGATCGGAATACATATCCAGCTTTGCTATGGTATCCGTGGCGGGATTTCCGTATGCATGACAGCATTTATGAGAAACTATGCTCTCTTCCTTCTGACTTTCATCAAAATTCACGCTCATGCGCATAGATCCCCCGGAGGTTTCTTTATCAAGATGCTTCATTACATTTGCAATAAGGTCTTCTGAAATATCCATATATTTATTCCCTTTATTCCATATTGTTATTACCTTTATTCCATATCTTTAGTTTCAAAAACTATTTTACTATTGACTATTTGCAGTTGTCTCCTCACAGAATGATCTCAAATCCACGCTCATCAGGTATGACATCAATCCGCTTCACTCTCATATCGTCGATTTCTATATATCTTCCGCTGCAGATAACTTCAAATACTTTATCTATCGCCTCTTCAGATCCCTGCATCTCCATCGAAACGCTTCCATCGGGATTATTCCGTACCCAGCCGGTCACCCTGTACATATTTGCGGCATTGTACGCCCGGTATCTGAATCCCACACCCTGAACATATCCTATTACTGTAATAGCTTTCCTAATCATAGGATTATAATATCAGATTTGCTCTGTTTGTGGTAGCCTTGCTTGTTTGTAACAGTTATTTGTAGCAGCCTTGCCAAATTATTTTCCGGAAGCATGCAGGATTAAGCAGTGCGTTCCCTGTGGTGTATTTGTAGTCTTTTTCTTCTTTCAAAAAGCATGCAGGATTAAAGAGTTCGTTCCCTGTGATGTATTTACTGCCTTTTTCTTCTTTCAAAAAGCATGCAGGATTAAAGAGTACGTTCCCTGTGGTGTATTTACTGTCTTTTTCTTCTTTCAAAAAGCATGCAGGATTAAGCAGTTCGCTCTCTGTGGTGTATTTACTGTCTTTTTCTTCTTTCAAAAAGCATGCAGGATTAAGCAGTGCGTTCTCTGTGGTGTATTTGCAGTCTTTTTATTTTTTTAAAAAGCATGCAGGATTAAGCAGTTCGCTCTCTGTGGTGTATCTCACATCCCCAGTATCACACCGGGTTCCTGACCTCGTCGCATATTCCAAACTCTATTGCTTCCTCGGCGGTCATGAAGTTGTCGAAGGAAGTGGCCTCATCAATTTCCTCCTGAGTTTTTCCGGTATGCTTGACAAGAATTTCATCGATCACAGCTTTTACTTCCAGGATCGATTCCGCAGTACGCTTAATGCTTGTGGCGGAGCCACCCATCCCTTTTTGGATCAGCGGCTCGTGGATCATGACTTTACTGAGAGGCATTTATATGACAAAAAACAATTCTATTCCTAAACCGGAGGCTAACCTTTCCTTTGAAACAGCAACCGGCAAAATCCGTTACAATCTCTTGAACGATTACCTGTTCAGGATCGTAATGCAGAAGTATAAATACAATAGCAATTTTGCCTTGTTTGTGGAAGAGCCTATTCCACTCTCAGCCTGTCTATTATGCTTCGCTTGCTGAGCCTCTTATATGCTATCACAGGTATGATGACGATAAGCAGCATTATAAGCGGAAGGCATATCCCCAGGGGAACGAGTGTGAATCTCCAGACAAACATTCCCATCTCTTCTGCCAGAAATCTGATGGCGGTCACATTCAGGATCGATGATGCCGCCAGGGATACTCCCATAGTCCACAGGAAGTATGTAAAGCCTTCCTTCATAAGCTTCTTCCGCAGCTGCATCCCCGTCATTCCCACAGCTTCCAGCATGGCAAGCTCTCTGCTTCTGACGATGATAGAAGTAACCATTGTGTTTGCGAAATTCATCAGTCCCAGAAGTCCCAGGATCACTGCCAGCACTATTCCTATCATGCCGATGGTATCGCTGAGAGATTTGTACTCTGCCACCACGCTTTCCTTTGAATCGTAGTCCATGCCCGGATTTTCCGATGATGTATAAATCTTAAGCCAGCTCTCGAATTCTGCTTCCCTGCTATCCTCTACATCTATCAGGGTTCTCATTGCCCCCTTATCGCCTTCCAGCGCAAGATATTCGCTCTCGGGAAGGATGTAATTCAGCTCTATGAATTCAGACACTCTGTACTTAATTGCCTCCGGAATATCCACTACCGCGTATACCTCGTATTCCCGGTCTCTTATCTGCACCTTATCCCCGGGATTTACTATATTCGTGTAGTACACACCGTCCATGGTCCATGCGGTTGCCAGAACATAATTTCCGGAATTAAACTTTTCTATGTTTATCCTGTCCGATCCGTCTAAGGTTTCAAGGACTTTAAGCTTACTTAAAGCAAATTCTCCCATCCCGTAGGTATTTCCGGCCAAACTCTTTGACTTTCTGAAAGCATTCATGCAGGCGTTGTAATCGTAATTGACATCCGTATAAAAATTTCGCACGCATTCAACAACAGCTTCATCCTTGAAAAAGCCCTGTTCTATTTTATTCCATGTCTCATCCGAAAATTCCTGCCCGGATGTTGATATATAAATATTCCCGATCCGTTCCACTCCGGGGCGTGCTTTTATCATTTCCATCACACCGGAATCAACTGAATCCGTTGCATGATAAGCTGCCGCCATGTTGTCCAGGGACGCATCCTGAACGCTGAAATCCGATACGATGTCATCCTTCACAAATTCACTCACATCAAATCCGCTTATCAGGCCCACCACCCCGTTAAAGATGATCAGAGCCAGCGATAATGAAAGGATGACAACAACATGTTTCCCAACCTTTTTACCGATATCATCGGAATCCGTGTACTTAAGCGTCTCGATAGGCGATACCTTTGAAGCTTTTCTGCAAGGCCTTCCGGCGCTTATAAGCACTGTCAGATAAGAGAAAAGAGCTGCAGCGATCATGATCCAGACACTGATATGCACATTCCCCTTTCCCACGCTCATGGTACTCATATTCTGAGAAATAAAGGGAAGTATGCAAGCTCCCACGCCCACTCCCAGTATAAGTCCGATGGGAATGCCAACCAGGGAGATGATGCTTGCTCTCGTCATAACGATCTTTCTCAGCTGCTTTCCGGTGGTGCCGATGGTTTTAAGAAGGCCGTACTCCTGCATATCGGAGATGATGTTGATATCGAAGATGTTGTAAATGATCAGGTATCCGGCAATGAAAAAAGTGATAAGCAAAAGACCGCACACGATGGCCATCAGCGGATCAATATCATATCCGGCATAAGCATAGTTTATACCGTAGTCAACATCGCTTCTAAGGCCGGTCCTTTCGATCAGGTCCAGAACTTTTTGCTCTATTTCAAGACTGTTTCCAAAATCAAAATTTACACTCATCCAGCCTGCCGCCTCATTGTCCACGCGCTGAGTGTAGGGAATCATTTTTACAGGGGCATACTTTTCCTGAAAAACCTTTGACACCAGAGCCATCTGTGCCATTGCCACCTTATCGCCGTAATAATATCCGCTGAGAACAAATTCCTGTGAGACCACCTGCCCGTCTATCAGAATGTCAAGTGAAACCTTACTCCCGACTTCCGCCGGCACACCAAGCGCATCAAGCACAAGATCACTTGTCATAATCTCGTTTTCCTTGCTCGGAAGGGTACCCTTGGCGGGATAGCAGAAACACTTTTTTGCATTCTGTTCCTCGGAATAATAGACCTCCGTGGGAAGTTTATTCAGCTCTTCGTTTGAAAGATATCCAAGCATGATGCAGTAAGAGATATCCCTAAGCTTAGGATCGTCCTTTACCTGTTCGTACTCCGGCAGGCTCATATACTTTAATCCCGCATGATAGGAGGTGCCGATCTTTCTCATGGTGGAGATCTGTATTTCACTTATCAAGCTTCCGCCGACCGTAAAAAGCGATGAAAACAAAAGTGTTGTGAGGATCACCGCACCCACAAGGACTATGTATTTTTTTATATTTGCCCTGATCCCGCTGAGAGCAAGGCTTGATACTGCTTTTTTGTTATTTACTCTCTGCATGACTTACTCTCCTATACGATATGTCCGTCTTCGATCCTGATGGTCCTGTCGGCCATCTGCGCAATCTCGTCGTTATGCGTGATCATCACGATGGTCTGGTTAAATTTCTTTCCGGTGGTCTTTAATAGCCCAAGCACGTCCTGGCTGGTCTTGCTGTCTAAATTACCCGTGGGCTCGTCTGCAAGGATAATGGCGGGCTTTGATGCCAGCGCTCTTGCTATCGCCACTCTCTGCTGCTGCCCTCCGGAAAGCTTTGACGGTATGCTTTTCTGCTTATTTCCAAGTCCCAGTGTTTCTATCACGTTCTTTACAAACTCGGTATCAACTTTTTTCCCGTCCAGTTTTATCGGAAGAATGATGTTTTCATATACGCTGATGGAAGGAACCAGATTGAAGCTCTGGAAAATGAAGCCTATCTTTCTGCGTCTGAAGATGCAAAGCTCATCGCCCCGCAGGTTTGAAATATCTCTGTCATCTATTATCACTTTTCCGCCTGTCGGATTATCAAGGCCTCCCAGCATGTGAAGCAGTGTTGATTTGCCGCTGCCGCTTGTGCCTACAATGCTGAGGAACTCGCCTCTCTCAACCCGAAGGCTCACATCGTCAAGTGCCTTCACAAGAGTCTCGCCTTTGCCATAATATTTCTTTAAATGTTCTGCAACCAATATACTCATTTCGTTCCTCCCATTGCGATTTCCTTCGCCTTACATTTTTAACTGTCTTAATCCTAACATACATTTCTTACCAGAATATTTCTGAAATCTTTCACTTTTAAAAGAATTAAAAAAAGAAGTGATCCCCCGGAAGGAATCACTCCTGTTTTCGCAGATATAGTATAAACTCCGCACCTTTTCTTTTTTCGTTTGGAACAACCTTGATGTATCCGTCTTCCTTTGAGAGAATCTCTCTCGTCAGGTAGAGACCGATCCCGACACCGTCCTCCTGCTGAACATCGCTGCCCCGGAAGAATCTGCCGAATATTTCGGTCGCTTCTTTTTCCGAGATGCCCGGGCCTTCATCTATTACGTGTACAGCCGCATACATTTCCGTTTCGGATACTGTTACTTCAATCTTTCCCCCTTCCGGAGAATACTTTACTGCATTATCAAGAACGTTTATCAATGCTTCCAAAGTCCACTTCATATCAAAGCAGGCAAAAAGCGGATCGTTTACGGATACATCGTTTTCTCCCGTGCCATCACCATTGGTTATAATCACAATTTTCTTCTTATCAGCTTTCGGTTTTAAAGCAGATACTCCGCTTTTTATAAGCTCGTTTATATCGGACCTGTTGGGAACCACCTCCAGCGTGCCGCTTTCAAGCCTTGAGAGCTTTGTGAGGGAATCTATCAGAAACTCCAGCCGCTCATTCTGTTTTGCGATCTCCCGGGAATATTTTTTGATCTTGTTTATTGAGGCAATCTTCGCATTTTCGTCTTTAGCCTGATCATCAGTATTTTCACGGGCCTCAATTTCTTCCAACGAATTTATTTCCTCACACAGCAGCTCCGTGTACATCTTGATATTAGTCATAGGTGTTTTGGTCTGATGTGATATATCGGATATGAACTGCTCAAGCCTGTGCCTTTCGGCTTCAAGGTTTTGGTTTGACAGCACGGAAGTTCCGAGGAATTCCTTCCATTTGGATTCAAGCCGGGAAAGCTTTGTCTCGTCGTAGCTGCTTTCATTAAATGTGCCGTTCATGGCATCATCCAGCATCCGGTCCAGTCTTTCAACAATTTTATTCGTAAACAATTAAGTTATCCTCTTATCCAATGGTTATCCGGATCATTCAAATCTGTATCCCTGTCCGTAAACTGTATTTATATGCTTTTCTTCTCCGGCGCCTTCTATCTTGCTCCTTAAGCGGTTGATGGTTACGGATAGGGCGTTTTCCTCCACGAACTCTCCGCTGTCACCCCAGATCCTTTCGATAAGCGTATCCCTGGTGAGAAGCATGCCCTTATTGTCCAGAAAGACTTTTAAAAGCTTTTGCTCGTTTACGCTGAGAAACAGCTCCTCTTCTCCCTTTCTGAAGGTGAGCTTTTCAAAATCAAATACCATGTCATCGATTTCGTAAACGCCGGACTTTTTGTCTGCAGGGCTTTTGTTTTCTTCGCCGGAGGCCCCATTCATACGGCTTCTGCGCACCAGCGCATTTACCCGGGCCCTTAGTACCGCCAGGCTAAAAGGCTTTGTAAGAAAATCATCCGCTCCCATGGTGAGGCCCGTCACCTCATCCATCTCAAGATCATTTGCGGTCAGGATCAGGACGGGGACATCGCTTTTTTCTCTCACATATTTGAGGTAGTCATAGCCTATTCCATCCGGCAGATTAAGATCAAGAATTATGAGGCTTATCTCATTGCCATATTTGTCAAAGCCCGCCTTTGCGGTTTCTATCTTGTATTCTCTGTAAAACTCGTCCGCGAAGTCTCCAAGGGATATGGATATTCCCTCGCTCAGCGTTTTATCATCTTCTACTATCTGAATTTTCAAAACTGTTTACCTTTTCAAATTATCCTCAATCTCCAAAAAACAAGTACCCTCACATTCCCGTATCGACTTCAAACGTACTTCCGTCCTTGGTCTTTTTAACCTTTATCTGTTGAGGAATGCTTTCGATCAGTTCTTCCCTGTGGCTGATCACACCTACAAGCTTGTTCGCTCCGGAAAGATTAATGAGAATTTCCATAGCGCTCTCTATGGATTTCTTGTCCAGGGTTCCGAATCCCTCATCTACAAAAAGCGCATCCATCTGGACTCCGCCTAAATTCGAGGAAACAGTATCCGACAAACCGAGTGCCAAGCTTAATGAAGCCTTGAAGCTCTCTCCGCCGGACAGATTTCCCACAGGTCTTCTGTGTCCGGTATAATTATCAAGCACTTCAAGATCAAGGAAGGTATTAACCTTCTTCCCGACGGAATCTTCCTGGCGATAAAGCTCATACTGACCATCACTCATCGGTCTCAAACGTCTGTTGGCAGCCGCGATTATCCCGTCGAAACCGGCCGCCTGAATATACTGTTCAAGCGTGATCTTTCCGTTTCCGGTCGTTCCCTTTACGAGATCATATAATCTTCTGCAGATATTGTACTCTTTTTTGGAGGTTTCGAGATCATTTCTCTGTGACACAATATTTTTCTGCTTTTCCCGGTTGTTTGCCAATCTGTTTGAAACTGTGTTCTCTCTTTTACGGATTGCTCCGACTGCTTGAGTCTTCTCGTCCACAACCTGCTTTAAAGCTTCTATGTCGATTAACTGCTTTCCTTCTGCATCGGATCTTGCCTGCGCAAGCTGTGCTTTATTCGCAGATACTGCCTGTTTATACTCGTTGATCTCCTTTTCCGTATCGGAAATAACTTTTTCAGCAACAACAAAATCAAGCATTTTCTCTATGCTCTCAAACTTTTGTTCCCCGATCTTCTTATCCAGCTCGGACTTTAATTCTTTCTCATCCTCCTGCTGAATTACCAGATTATCCGCTAAGGTCTTCAGTTCTGCCTCGGCAGAGGTCAGAGCCTTGTCTGCAGCATCTTTCCTGTCTGTTGCGGTTTCAATCGAATCATTTATTTCTTTGACAGTTTTTTCTGCAGCCGATTTTTCCGCTGATGCCATCTTCCAATCGGGATAGCTCAGCTTTTCAAGAGTCTTTAAGGTAGCTGTATTTTCGGAAACAGCGGATTTATTCTCACTCTTTCTCTTCTCCAGATCTTTCTTTTCCGACTCTATCTTTTCGCTTTCCTCTCCGGTCGCTTTTTCAAGCGATCCTTCATTTTTCTTCAGAGCTTCACAATCCTTTGTAAGAGAATTCTGAACAGCTTTATTCTCCTTGATCTTACTCTCTACCAGCTTATCCGCCTCTTCAAGACAAACTATCAGCTCGTCTAAATTCTTTCCCTCGGTCTCTCCTTTAAGGATATCATTCTCAAGGCAATCAAGCGCAGAAACCCTCATCTGTTCTTCATATTCTTCAAGTGATGTCCTGGACTGAGCCGCCAGAGTATTAGCCTGTTCCTTCTCAGATTGTAGATCAGTCTCGGTTTTCTTCAGCTTTTCGTATTCTTCTTCGGATAAAAAACTGCTCGGGAGCTCTGCGGGTTCAGGATGGTGAACGGAACCGCATACAGGACATTTTTCTCCCTCGGTAAGAGTCTGTGCAAGAATACCGGCCCTGCAGCTTTCGAGTTTCTTTTCTGCGACCAGTCTCTTATTCACAGCATCCTCATACTTTGCAAAAAGTTCCTTAAATTTTTCCTGTTTGCCCTCAAGATCCTTTACCCTACTTGCTCTTTCCTTTGTCTGATCGTCAAGAATAGATTTAATATCATCCAAAAGCTTCTTTAGCTCTTTTCCTTCTGTCTGTACCTTCAGAAGCTCTTCGGGCTTACCTTTTAACTCAGCGATGGATTCCTTCAGATTTTTTATTCTTTCTTTTAGCTCTGCTTCCGATTCAGTAATATTTTTCTCTTCTTCTGCGATACCGGTCTTCTCTTCCTCAAGACGCTTTAAGGTCGCCTGTAAATTCTCTCTCTGACTGTATTTATCCTTTTCCTCTTCGATCTTATTGATCTTTTTCTTTAACTCATCAAGTTCAGGCTTTCTGCTCTCAGCAGCCTGCTTATCTTTCAAAGCTTCCTCCGCTGCTGTTTTTGCTGCGGCCTTCTCCTCATTCTTCTTTGTGATACTAAGCTCAGTGGCACTGACTTCCCCTGTTTTCTTCTTCCATGCAACATAGGCAGGATTGACCTCATGAGTTGCCGTTTTCTGTTTCCCCAGAGTCAGTTCTTCTCTGTCTATTTCTTCCTTCCTGTTCTTAAGAGACTCCTCCTCTTTCTCCAGCAGATTTAGTCTCTCAATAAACTGATTGTTAGTCTTTGCCGTTGCCAGCTCTTTGGTCTTTGCCGCAAGTTCATCCTCAGCTATTTTTAGTTCCTCTTTTATCCGGTTTTGCCCGGATTCATCGGAGGCTATCAGTTTATCAAGCATAGAAAGAAGCTCTTCCAAATTCCAGGCGCTGCTTGAACGGTTTGCCCTCTCCTGAAGCTCTGAAAGTTCTTCGTAATTTTCATCCTCAACATCAGCCGAGACATCTCCGAAATACTGAACGATACTGTGTTCGGCAGTAATTCTCTTTGAGTTTGCCGTATCCATTCGATCTTTTAATTTATACTCAATATTCTTATAACCATTGGTCATAAAAATGGTTCTGAGAATCTCAGTTCGCTGCTCGGTCTTGGCATTGAGAAGATCCCAGAATTCACCCTGCGCGATCATAGCAATCTGTTTAAACTGTTTTTCATCTATATGCAACAGCTCTTTGATCGCATTATTTACCTGTGTAACTTTTTCGATGGCAGGTTGCCCGTCAATATATAAAGTAGCTTTTTCATTTTCGGTTATTACGCCTTCTCCGCGCTGTTTTTGACGCTCATATGCGGGATATCTCTTTACATGGTATTCTCTTCCCTGATGAGAAAAATAAAAATCAACATAACTTTCCTCAGTTGGCTTAGCATACTCGCTTCTTAGATTCTTTGTATCTCTGTAGGTACCGCTTGTAATCCCGTACAAAGCATAGCATATTGCATCAAAAATAGTGGTCTTTCCCGCTCCGGTATCGCCGGAGATCAAGAACAGACCTCTATCCTCAAATTTCTCAAAATCTATCTCCGGCATCTTTCCGGCATACGGTCCAAAGGCGCTTATGATAAGTTTAATCGGCTTCATCTATAACACCTGCCTCTCTGGCTGCCATTCTCATAACATCCATTTCTTCATCTGAGATCTCGCAGCTATACATAAGCTTATAGAAATCCCCGATCAATTCGGAAAACGATCTGTTTTGTGCAATGTTGGAAATATCAACCTGTTCTATCTCCCTGGTATGAGAATTATCATAATCAATCTTTACAGTGTTGGGATAAGTCTGCTGGAATATTCCCATTGCGTCATTAATGATATCTTCGTCAGTCAAAGTAGCATATATAAAATCTTCGGGAGCCGTTATGTTTGACTTATTCAGCAGATCCTCCATTTTTCCCTTTATATGCCTTAAATTTCTCATCGGCTTAAGCGGGATCAGCTGTATGTCTATTTCTTTTCCCTCGCCTATAGTGATCACGGGAACAGACTTTTCATTGTTAACCTCGCTCAAAGAATATTTCAGAGGCGAGCCCGCATATCTGACTTCATCTCTTCCTACTCTCTGAGGGGAGTGAATATGTCCGAGCGCAACATAATCAAAAGCATCAAAACAATCGTAGCCTATCTTTTCAACAAGTCCGACGCTCTGGGTTCCTGCGCCCTCAGAACCGCCAAGTGCCGGATCCTCGCCTTTCCCGGATACAAACTGATGCGCCACAAGAATATTACATTTCTTTTCGTCTATATCAGCATGCTCTATGATAGTGCGCACGGCATCCTCGTAGTTTTCTATATCAGCATCCTGGAAAAAATGCTTCACTAAAGAAGCTTTCACAAAAGGAAGCAAAAAGATATTTACCTCCGTGGCATCATCCTTAACGACAACCTTGTCAAGATGGCCGTCATAGATAGCAGAGATAAAAATATTATTCCTCTCAAAAAGCTTACTTCCATAATTAAGTCGATCATCGGAATCATGGTTTCCGCTAATCATAAAAGTCTTTACATCTCTTGAAGCGAGATCATTCAAAAAAGAGTCCAACAATCTCGTGGCCGCCTCGCTGGGAACGGACTTGTCATAAACATCCCCTGCGATCAGCACTCCATCTATCGACTCTTTATCAATAATCTCCAGTATCCGATCCAATATGTATTTTTGATCATCGTAAAGATCAAATTCCCCTAATGACTTACCTAAATGTAAATCTCCCAAATGAATCAGTTTCATAAAATACCTCTCTTGGTTTAATTATGGTCATAAAATCAATTCTTTTTACAGAGTTTTTATATTCTTCGCAATTTTGCCTTGTTTGTGGTAAACTTAAGTATGATTGTTGGAACCTTTAGCGAAGGAGAATGAAATCATGGAAGCAGTTGCAAATGATGTATTTACATGTGAATCCGACGAAGCCATTCAAAAACGTCTTGAAGACCGCGAAGATTATCTGCGTCATGAGAGATTTGTCAAAGAGCGGATGGCCACACTTACTGCAGAAAATGAATTACTCACTTCAGAGCTTAATAACCTTACTTCCGATAACATAAACCTCACCTCTGAGGTTGAGCGCCTTCGTGCTCTCCTGAAGAAACATAACATCTCTGACGAGACTTAAACTGCGATTCTTCAATTCAAAATCTTCCGAGACAGCAAATTAACTATGCTGTCTCTTTTTATTCTCTTAAAATAAACTCAACTGCTCCCCCGACTTCTTTCTGTGTGCTGTCTCTTTTTTATCCGGCCTTCAAAATTCAGTCAAGCTCGATTGAATCCGAGATATAGTATATAAAACCATGTTTTTTGCAGTATTCCCGTGTCTTTCGGATCACTCGGTCATCTTTGGTATACTCCAAAAGGTATACATCCGCTCCTTTTGCCGCATATCGTTCTATATAATCCTGAAAATACTCCCGATCTTCTTTGGAGGCTGTACCAAATTCATCCCTATTCCAGAGTATCTTGGAAAATACGCTCTCTTGATTAATCCCTGTGATCACGTCATCCCAGTTGCCACCACTTTCGCAATAAACATCAAGATATGTGTCACCCCCGTTTATCAAAACAGCCTTTCCGGTGTTTATCATTGAACTCATAATCTTTGTCAGCCCGTTCATGACCTCTTCCGTAGGATATTGATAATAGACATCACAGTTGTCGACAAAGAAACCATCAATATCTTTATAAAGCAGACTCGGGATCAACTCATCAATCAAAAAATCCTGCCAGCGACTGTCGGAAACATCTATCCAGTACTCTCCATCCCAGTTTTCATATTCCCCCAGCGTAAGATCTCTGTATTCAGAATAGTAATCACGGAACTCCTCCAGTGAACCGATGTTGATATAACTGTAAACAGTATGTCCCGATGCCCTGAAAGCATCAATATCTTCCCTGGAAAAATACTGTGCATCAATCACGACAGTTTCATAATCATTCAGCGAATCAAGATTATCACTTATGCTTAAAAATACCCCGTAATCAGTATTTCTCACCGATGGACTACATCCAGTAATGAACAATACAAGTAACAAAGAAATAATAAAACTAAAAAGCATTATTCTAAAAAAACTATTCCTCATTGCTATTCACACAATAAAGCAAAAGAATCTTGTATCATGCACTTTAGACTATTCATGCTTTCTTCAATATTAGGTATATCTACAAAGTATGCGTGTACAATAATCCCATCGTCACTTTTAAATAAAAGAGGCTCGGACATATCCATAGTTTTAGGATAAAGAAGCCACACCTCGGGTTGAAACTCATCCGTAGCATACTTTTTTCCGTACGCATACATCTGATACATATCAGCCTGCGTAATACCATAGTTTTTTGAGCGCTCCGGAACAAGTCTTTTCCATTTTGTATCCATTACAACAATCTGTCCTTCGCGTCTCATTACTATATCGGGGCGAATCCTGAAAATGCTCTTTGTATTGTTCTCACCCTTTAATTCATCAAATAAGTAATAACCTCTATCCTGCTCAGATACTTTCCATCCATCCGGTCCAAAGTATTTTCTCATCTGTGCCGCAACATAACTCTCATAGACTCTTTCCATCGGGAACAAGATTGCTCTAGAAACAGTCTTGCCAGAGAAAGTAGAAAAACTCTTGTTAAACAAGAATACCTTTGACCATTTCATCAGCATTTCATAGTCTTTCGTACTTCTGTCCGTTACAACCTTTGAAAAGTCTTTCTCATAGTTAACCGATGGATTGACCATTTCAAATGCAGTAAGCAGCTGTCTTATATCCTTTGCAGTTTTTGCACTTCCTGTAATATTTTGAAGTTTAAGAAGCGTTGATTTTACCAGTCTGTTCTCCGCCCTATCAGGAAGAAATTCATCATAAGAAATATAAAACCTCTCCTTATGAGTCAGGTTTTTTATGATATGTTGGCTTACCAAAAGCTTTCCCTTGTAGTAATTTGAATTATCCTCCACATTAACGTAAGAGGATTTGATTCCCTTTTTTACAAGGTTACGGCATTCTTGAACATACATGCTGATAAATATCTCATATAGATTTATCTTATCAGTTGCAAGTGATGCATTGCTGGCATTTTTTCCCGGGAAATCCTTTAGGCATCTAAGCATCTTGAGAAATGTGTTCTGTGTATTTCCATCAAAATCAATTTTAGGAAATATCTGGACCTGCTGACCATTCTTTAACTGGATAAGTCCAACATAATTATTTACAGATATAACCAGTTCCCCAAGTGCATTGTTCTTTGGCTTAAAAATCCTGAAGAAATCTGAAGCATCCGCATGATCCTTGGAGCCAACAAATTCGTATATAAAATCTTTTAGCTTGGAAAAAGTCGGCTCCGATATCACCTTATATCCACTTATATTTTCATACTCCGGATTCGATGTAATAACATCATATTCCGTAACTGTATATGGCTTCCCCATTTGCTCCACCAACTATAGTTTACTTATTATTCCCTGATAGCATCTGATATTCTCAAAATTATCATACATTATCGTGTAGGAATCTCGAGTGATATCGATCTCATCCGGCTGGGTTCCTATAAAATCACTGTCCCAATCAAATTCATTCTTTACGATAAACTGATCCTCTTTGTTCTTTTTTGCGTTATCGCCAAGGACCATACGGATTTTGTCGTAATCTTCATAGAAATATTCCTGCAAAAGAGGAATAACCGATTTCTTGAAAATCTCCGACAGTTTTTTAGCGCTGTTATTCTCCCTTAATTCCATAAAGAATGCATGGCCTATCATATGCTCTCTGTCATACAATACTTCAATACGCTTATTGATAACCCTAAGCATTTCTCCGATATCGACGGAAGCGTTTCCATCGGAAACAATCACCCCCTTCAACAATTCAGGCTTTGGCATCATTTCTTCAAAGCTAAATCTTCTTCTAAGCGCAGTATCCATAAGTGCAATAGATCTGTCGGCCGTATTCATTGTTCCAAGAATATACACATTATCGGGAACTCCAAATTCTTTTTTAGAATATGGTAGGATGGCTTTAGCCTCTTCCGGCTTCCCTAGACGCTTTGTATTTTCAATAAGCGTAATGAGTTCACCAAAAATCTTTGAAATATTACCTCTATTAATCTCATCGATTATGAAAACATACTTCTTGGGTTTTTCAATTTCATCAGGCTTTTTATACTTTTTAACGAGCTCCATTACATCATTGGGTGATATTCTCATCCTGTATACAGCCTGCTGTGACATCGTTGCGCCATTATTTATCTTTAATATATTCTCCCGTTTATCTGTAAACAGCCACTTTACCTTTCTAAGGCGTTTGTAATCATCATACTCATCACTCCATTCATAATCTCCGGTTATAATACCGACAGCATCAATTTCTGAATTTTTATAGAGTGAAAGAACTATATCACCCTCTTTCATCTGATTCATAAACGCATTAAGTATTTTCTTTCCGCCGTACTTGAAATCCGTTTTATCATTTATTTCCGGACCATAGTCATCCCATCCAATCCTTATGTGGCTGTTTCCAAAACATTCGCGTCGTATTGTATTTTCGCCTGCGCCCTTAAGCGAAATCTTCCACACAACAGGATCACTATTAAGACCGGCATCTACAACCACATCCTTCAGGACCGGCGCATTTGCTTTACCACAAAAACTCTTAAACGATCCGGAAAAGTACTCGTACTGTACCTCTCCTTTTGATTCCTCATTATCGTCACTACTCAGCACAGGTCGGATTCCCTCAATAAAATCTTCGTATCCATATGACTGGTGGAAGGTTATAAAGTCAATCTGTCCACAGTCTTTATATCCATCATATCTCGCCTTTACTGCCTTGTAATTTTCCTTAGCTTCTTTGCTTACATCCTCGATTTTTTTGTCTTCAATAATGGCAACAGCATACATAACCGTACTATATGTTTTTCCGGTTCCGGGAGGGCCATAAAGAATTATATTATGATCAAATAATTCCTCTTCAGGCTCTTCTTTATACTCATTAGCTACATCTTCTGCATCATCAAAGATTTCGTCATTGTAGCTTGCATCAATTTTCCTTGCATACAAATCAAAAATTCTATAATTCTTAAAAGCGAAGTTGTCATCACGGTACTCTCTTATCTTACGGCAATTCGCAATATAGGTCTCTATGTCGGTAGGGTGATCTAATGCAATTCCTAAAGCCTCGTAAATAGTTCCCTTTCCCATGTTTCCGTTAATGATAGGAAATACATAGGGCTTAAAACAATGCAAGATAACAGATACTGACGCTGCTCGCATCCCTTTTATCCCGCCTTTTAATACTATCTCTGCTTTGTCAAATATCTCATTATCTTCAGTTAAATCAGCAATCTCAACAAGCATCTTTATAAATCTCTGTACATCCCCATCTGTGGTCTTTTTTTCAAAAGAATAAAAACCAGTACCGAACATACCTATTGAAGGGTTGCTTTTATGCTTGTTAAGGTATTTATCATGACAGGCATTATCCCAAACTTGGTCTATCACCTTAGTTAATCTCTGCTTTTCGCTATCAGGTAGATGACTCTGATTAATGTTTTCCTTTTTCTTTTCCGCGTTTTGACGCCAAGTACCTATTGCCATCAGATATATGGCATTCAGATCTCTGAAATTACATACAGAATAATCGCTGACGCTGGAATAAGAGTATATCACTTCCCTCATCAGCTCATAACTGCCGTCGTGTTCATCAGGATTCATTTCAGGTTCTCTTTTTAGATTGATCAATAACTCTTCCGTTTTCATTCTACATCTCCTTTATAAGCTGTCCGCATTCAGGGCATCTTGGCGCCTTCAAAAAATTCTCTCCACAATTTGGACATACATATCGTATTACTTCACCACTATAATCTATCGATCTTGGCGGAACGGCGACATTTATATCGTTAACCATTGGTTTGCCGATTATTAAGTGTAACGCCTTTATAAACAACTCGGGATCAGTTATGTCATATCTGTATGGACGGGGAGGATCAACCTTCTTATTTGCCACATCCTTGTAATTAGGTTCAGAAACATACTCAGGGTATGGATCAAGTCGATGTTTATCATCATCACACAAATGTAATCTAAAATATTTATTCTTAACAAAGAATGAGCTACCATTTTCCATAATTCTATATCTATTATTTACATGGTCTCTTTGCTCCGGAATAAACTTAAAACCTATTTCCTCCATGTAATCGACCACTGCGCGGTAGCGGTCATCGACACTCATTGAACTTAATCTCTCAGCAAATTCCATAGACTTCACTCCTTATTACTCAGACAATTCTTTCTTTAATCCTTGAAAAATTTGGATTAGTTCGTCTTTACGTGCGAATAACGTATCATAATCAACAAAATAATACCCTTTTAGATTATTATATGGGATATTCTTTTGACTATCCGACAGAAGTGGCTTCATTGCCTCCATATACCAATCTGCGGCGCTCTTCTTCAAGCCATTCTCATTTATATAATTGATTAAAGCACTTGGCTGAAAAGCTCCACATCTCTCTTTTCCAAAAAACATGAAAATTTTGACTGAGGCATCAATGCCTTCAGCGTATAAATGCAGATTAAGATCCTTTGATCCTATGTGATAGGAAAATGAATCATCCTTAACTATTTCTCTTACAATATCAGCGACATCTTTCGGATCAGCACCTATTATATTCACGGAAGATTCCCATGCTTCAAGACTACCCAGTTTGGGTTTATTCCATCTTTCCTTCTTATACTGGATCAACTGTCCACACTCAGGGCATCTGGGAGCCATAGAAAAGACGTAACCACACTTAGGACATGTAATCATCACACCCTTCTCAGTCTGTTCACTCTTCTTCGGCTTTAACGCTGTATTAATATCTATCTCAATTGTAACTTCACCCGTGGATTTTATCTCATTAATCTCAATAGGGAAATCAGATAAAGGTAAGCAAACATCAGGAATCTTTCCGCCATTCTTATCCAGCTCATGCTGAAGTTCATCACATTTATGAAGGTATTCTGCCAAAGAACCTTTAGCTATAGTTGGCCCCTGGAGTACGGATTTCAATCCGGTCTCTTTCAGATTCGAGTATTTGAGCTTACCTTCCAAGGTGTATTCTCTAAATACTGCTATTGTGAAACAAGGTATTTCTGTACCTGATCCACCCTTGGAAAACGTAGAATCATCAATAATATTCTCTGTTTTACCCACTGCAAGAATAGCTCCCTTGTACCTAATCTCACCCGGTTTCTTTGACAGATAAATATATACCATGTCTCCAACATGAGCGTTTTTCATTTGTCGGGGCTGACTCCAGTCAATTATTTTTAATTTTTTTAACGCATTAGGAAGATCATAATAATCAAGATTACAAGGAATGATCCACTCCTTCTGTAAACTCTTGTCAATTGGACTCTGTATAGTTTTAGAAGGTACTCTGTAGGTCTTTAATTCAGAAACAGAAACCACTCCGGCACCATCTGCATCCCAGAATACCGGTAAACGTTCCTCCGGCGAAAAGAAAGGATGCTTCTTAGCTATGTCATACTCTTTAGAAGAAAATGCACAGAGATAAACATTAATATCGTAGTCAGGATAATCCTTAATAAATTTATCATATGCACTGCAACACTGACTGGTTGATTCTCCGACAGGATCAGGCATATTGCCGGCAAACACACCGGAGCTGATCAACGGAAATGAAATACTATGATATCCGTTTTCTTTCATGACAAGCATTGAATTATAGTATGCATCAAACAGCAGATTAAATGCCCCGGGATTGTAATTAAAATTCGGTCCCACCGCATGAATAACAGCCTTGGCATTTGAAATTCCAAATGCAGGAGTAATAACAGCTTCTCCATCTTTTAACGGTAACGAGTATTTACGGCAGGCAGCTGTCATTTCCCGGCTTCCGGCTTTTTTGAAAATCGCTCCGCATATTCCTGTTCCTTCTGCAAGATGACGATTCGCTGCATTTACAACCACATCCACTTCCTGATCTGCACAAGAACCTTTCCTTAACTCAATCGTCTGCATAACACCCTCCAAAAAAGCTTTTCCTTTCCCCCTCAACCTTTATCATTTTACCACATTCCATTCCCAACCCATAGACTCAAAATACTTCTTTGCCGCATCAATGTAATCCTCATATACGCTGATTTTTACATCCGGCATGGGATGCATCATCATCTCTTCAGAGTTAGGTTCTTCCTTGATCACCTTTTTAAGTCGTCTTATCTCTTCCTTAAGAGACTCAATCTCCGCAAGCGCCTCCTCCCTTGTCTTTCCTTTAATTTCAAATTCAACATAGCTATCCGGACTTATCATCATGGCTCTATTCCTCCATTTTCGTCAAAACACTTACTACCTTTTATCTCCGTCTCTGTTTCCTTCCATGTCCTTCTTCCAGTTCTCGTAGTCATCAAGGAATTTTTCAAGGATATCCTTTTCAAATGTGGTCGCTTTTCCAAAAGGATCTATAACTACTCCCACCACATCCTCTCTTTCGAGCCCCATCTTCAAAATGTCAATAATAGGAACCGACATATGGATGTTTGCGGTCTCCCCACGGTTTATGGATCTGTCGTTGATAAATAGCGGTATCCACATACTTCCGTCAGACCCTGTCATTGTATCCATCTTAAGACGAACCGCCTTATCAAGAACTATCTGATCTCCTTCCTTAATGTTCTCGGGATCAAATGAAGATACAAGAGTATTCTCTACATCCGTGAAAGGTGCTGGCACCATTGCTCCCTCGTAGATTCTCTTCGCAAGGACATTCAAAAATGTGTAGAAAGCGTTCATTCTTTCCTCTCCATCGTCCTCATTTACAAAGAGCATGTATGCTCCGTCAAGTACTACATTCTCGATATAAGTCTCTTCTATAGCCATTTTTCTTTTCTCCTTTTGGACTGCTGTTTTCTTTATCTGAAGTAAGCATATCCCAAAAAGAAGTTTTAGATGTATCCCGGCAGGCTACATTTTTTCAAATCTAAAAAAGGACGACATCAATCGTCGTCCTTCACGAATAGTCCAAGTGTCTCCAAGTTACAGACAAAAAGCATATTGTTTACTTCAAAAATGTCATACTGTCCGTTCAATATACAGTCCCTAACAAGGTTATCCCGATTGTCCATCGGATTTAATGCAAGATCCGCGCTGGCTAAGAGCACCTCGGATTCGTCTATATCCAGCTTAAGGGCTAAGCATAGAGCCAAAACCGTTCCTTTTTGCGGCTTTTTCGTACTTCCACAAAGGATCTTCGAAAAAGCCTGACGATTCATGTTTGCCCGCTTATAGACAATTGCATTGTTCATATCCCGGTCTATTATGAAATCCATAAGCTTCTGGGAAAAAGCAAGTGCTTCCTTTCCGTCGCTCATGTACTTGCTTTTATCGAAGGTATCCTCATTGAAAGGCTTCGTATAAGTCGGGGAAATGTAAGAGGAGGTTGTATAGAACTTTGGTTCTTCCCATTCTGATCGCGCGTTTAAGCGTTCACGCTCCAGCTCCCTTTTGCGCCTCATTCTTGCAATCCCAAGCTCATCCTCCGAGAGTCCGTATTCCTCCTGATAAGTTTTAATAACGGATTCATCATCGATATAGGATTCTACCTCAAAGAATAGGTTTTCGGAAAGCCTAAATGCCTTCGCGTCAAATACGACAAGAAAAACATCCATGTCGTTCTCATCTTCCATAAGGAAGCTGCTTATCTCCGATATGGCAATCTGAAGTGCCTTATCTTTAGGGAATCCATATACCCCGGTAGCAATCAGAGGGAATGCTATACTCTCACAGGTCAGTTCCACGGCCTTGCGAAGAGACTTGCTATAGCAGCTTTTTAGGATATCAAACTCTCCTTTATTACCGCCATCCCATGAAGGCCCAACCGTATGGATAATATACTTCGCATCAAGGTTAAATGCCGAAGTAACCGCAATTTCCCCGCATTTTATCCGGCCGATCTTCTCACGTTCTTTTAAGAGATTTTCAGCTCCCGCAGCTTCATATATCGCCGCATCCGTACCGGCTCCGTAAACAGGTTCGGGATTCGCCGTATTAACTATCGCATCCGCTTTAACCTTTGTTATATCATTTCTAATAATCTGAAAAGGCAATAAAATTCCTCCGTTCAATATAAGTCTATGCACTTATATAATATCAATTTTCTCAGTTCTCCTATCGACTCCTCAATACATCTATATCTGCCTTAATATCTTTGGTTTCCTCTACAACCAGAATCATATCTGTTGTCTGCTCAAGAATACCTCCAGTTCCGCCTTAAGTTTCAGATACCTCCGGTACTTTTCTTCCTTTGCAAAATGAACTTCCCTGAGCTGCTCCGGATTATCCGTGTAATCAAGTTTTTCATCACCAAACTGCTCGCTGGTCAAATCAAACAAACAATCTCCAACCACGTTATAGCAGTGAAAATTTCCGTCAGGAAGTTCGACCCCATACACTTTACCGCCGAAAATATCCTGTGCAAGGAAAGCTGTAATAGAGCATTGTCCGAGAGTCTTGTTCTGCTCGGTCCAATCCGCTCTCATACGAGGAGCGCAAGTATCCGCACTCCAAAGGTCCGAGAGGATATCATATAAATCTCTCGGATCCTTTATGTTATTATATTTCTCATCTATGGGTGAGACATCCGCTCCTTCCCAGCCATAAAAACAATATGTTTTATTAATCATATTGACTTAGTTCCTCTATATCTGTTCTCTTAAAAGAAACTCAACTGCTCCCCAATCTCTGTTCCTGTCTCGGCTTTCTCAAAATACAAATCCGTTATCGCCGATCCAATTATATCATCCGGATTTGAATCTGGGCGGATCCATTCATCAATCTTTTCCTCCGGCAAGATGAGCGGCATCCTGTCATGTATGAAACGAATATCTTCCCCCGGCTCTCTTGTCAAGATAACAAAATACGGAAGGTCACCGATAATACGATACAGACCGCAAAGATAGGTCATATCTCTATCCTTCGTCTGTAGAATATACTTGTCACCGGTCTTTTCCTTTCCGGTTGCAGCATCTTTCAGATGTTCCCACTCATAATAATATTTCGCCGGGACGACGCATCTGTGAGATTTCCAGCTATCCGCAAAGGTTGGCTTCTTTGATGCACTCTCCACTCTTGCATTTATTACTAGGCTGGACTGCGCATATCCCCACTTCATCGGATAAACTGCTCTCTCACCCTTGCTGTTCGGCGCGATAACCGGAGCAACATCGGTAGGTCTTATCTCACCGGAAGTTTTCACAGCATCAGAATGCTCCCAGCGGCTTTTTAGCGACCGGGGCATCTGCTCGAATAGTTCTTTTGTCCTCTCTGAACTTTCAATATAGTATCGGCAGCACATTTGTCTAACCTTGAATCCGTTTTGTCTCCGGAATCCATATATGCCAAGACGGAGCCTTAGGCATCGGCTCACCCTTTATAAGCGCTCGAATTACACGCCTGTGGATGAATACAAAAACAGCGATAAATAAAAGTATTATGATAATAAATACAGTTTTCTTCTTCATGGCAATGCTCCTTTCAAAAAAATCATATGCATTTATATTTCTCCCTTTTTCACAGCCTAGCTAACAACCAATTTTCTTACCTGCTTAATAAATTTAGCGGGTATTTCATCATCAAGCTTCCAAGTAATATTCATTGGCTTGCTTCCGGTATGTTGAACATAATTCACAAACCCGAGCACACTGTATGAAGGAGTGTTACTCCATGTATCCTTTTTTGAATCTCTGACACATAAAAGAATTTTACTTCCCATCTTTCTGTGATGAATGTATCTCTGGCCTGTAGGTGATTCTTCACTAGTTGTACTCTGGCTCTGCCAATGAAACATAGTCTCATTAATTGCATAATCCTTGTACATCGTTGACGGAGAATAATCTTTATCAGACTTATTCAATGTAACAAATAAAACATCTATCTTTTTATCCGGAAGCCACTTAACTCCTTCACGAACTGTTGAAGGCTTCATAAAATCCAAAGCAACTAGTATCTGATCTCTCGAATATGTGCAATGAAGATCTAAAGGGCAATCAAAGCCAAAATCAAGCTTTTTATCTACCAAATCGATGTGTTCGAATCGGTATTCTAAAAGAGCTTTCATCTCTTTAAGAATGTTCCTGCTTTGACTTAACGCCTTAAAATTATTATAGGCCTTAGCGGGATTACTATAATCAATCACATCCATCCACAGTGTGACATAGAACATCTGAAGCATTCTCTTTTCAATTTCCGTAAATGAATTGAAGCCAAGATCAGCAAATTTATCAATTATCTTTAAAACAAATCCTAAAAGCCTCCTAGAATCAATATATGACAACCTTGAAAGAGCTGATGTCATCTCCTTTTCGTAGGGCTCATCAAAGTCTTCCAACTTCTTTGCATATACACACATTCTTGAAAAGTTATCTTTTCTATAAAATGCTCTCGGATCCATCTTGTAATAGGACAGGAAATTGCCAAAAGTTAATTCTTTTCCGGTATCCTCTGTAAATGTTGCAATCTTATTTATTAGTCCATTCTTCGTTTCAATAGAACTTTTTATATTATCGAGAACGTACTTTTCTGCAATTTTCTCAAGTTGAATATAGCATCCCTTAGGAACTGAAACGAATCCATTTTTAATCTCGCCTTCTACGCTACGACCGGTATGAGATAATAGGGCTGCAAATTTTTCTTCGTAATTATACTTTTTATTTGCCTGACCAATAAAATCCAAAACCGTAAGACAATCCTTGCTATCATCAAGACGAAGTCCTCGACCAAGCTGTTGAAGGAAAATAGTCAATGATTCCGTCGGTCTTAAGAAAAGAACAGTGTTTACTGATGTGATATCTACACCTTCATTGTAAAGATCAACAACAAAGATTACTTTTACTTCTCCGCTCTCCAATTTCTTTTTAGCAGTAGCTCGCTTATCTTTATCAGAGTCTGAATCTAGCTCTAGCGATTTGATGCCATTTTTATTGAAGAAATCTGCCATAAATTTTGCATGATCTTTCGAAACGCAGAATCCTAACGCCTTCATCTCATCGACGGATGTAGTATATTTTTCAATATTCCTTATTACGCTATCTGCTCTCTTTTCAGCTATTTTTCCACTTAAAGCAAGTATGTTGCTAAGTTCACTTTTATCATATCCTCCGCGGCTCCATTTGATCTCAGAAAAATCAATTTCATCGGATATTCCAAAATACTGAAAAGGACATAGAAGTTTTCTGTCGATTGCTTCAGGCAGTCTAATCTCAGCCGCGATTCTACCATTAAAGTATTTAAGAATGTCTTCTCCATCCATTCTTTCAGGAGTTGCGGTTAATCCCAATAAAATCTTTGGCTTTAGTTTATCCAATGGTGATTTGTATATCGGCGCAACTGCATGATGGAATTCATCCACAATTACAAAATCATAATAGCTTGGATCCAATTCATCATATAGTTTTCTTGAGTTTAAAGTCTGGATAGAAATAAAAAGATGATCTAACGATTCCGGTTTGTAATTACCTACCCACAGATCACCAAAATTCGGATTCTTTAATACTCCGCGAAATGTTTCTATACTCTGTTCGAGAATTTCTTCTCTATGTGCAACAAATAACAATCTATTTGGCTTTCCGGGATTTTCTCTGCAATATCTATCATAATCAAATGCCGAGATCACAGTTTTGCCGCATCCCGTAGCTGCAACAACTAAGTTTCTATTGTTTCCTAAAATTTCGCGTTCAGCCTTAAGCTTATCTAAGATTTCCTGCTGATATGAATACGGTCTAATATCAAAAACATATTTTCTCTCTTCACCTTCACCTACATACTTTTCATTCTTGAGCGCTTGAATTAATCTTTGTTTTTGAGAGGTATCATATGTTTCAAATTCTCTGTCATTCCAATATGTGTCAAAGGTCGCACCCACTTTAGCTATGGTCTCAGCCATATCCTTTTCAGTTGCTTTAACGTTCCATTCTAGACCGCTTGTAAGAGCTGCATTTGACATGTTTGAGGAGCCAATATAGGCCGTCGTAAAGCCGGTTTCTCTATAGAAAACATAAGACTTTGCATGAAGTCTGGTCCTCTTTGTATCATACGAAATCTTGATTTCAGTATTAGTAAGCTTGTTTAATTCTTCAACAGCCTTTACATCCGTTGCACCCATATAAGAGGTGCAGATTACTCTTAGTTTTCCACCTTTACTGGTAAAATCTCTTAGTTCACCAATGAGTTCTCTAAGTCCGCTCCATTTAATAAAGGATACCAGCATATCTATTTTATCAGCGGATGAAATCTCTTTCTTTAGTTCATCAAGCATTTGCGGCTCTCTTACTGCTCCAGTAAAGAGACTGCTATATGCCATAGAGGTTTCAGGGCGTACAATGTCTTTTGCTTTCTTTCCTAAAAGAATTCTTTCATCGTTTTTATTCAATACTGCAAGCAGCTGCTCTCCGGACTCTTCAATTTTAATTTCATCAGAAGAATCGCTATCAACGGAACTAATGACACGATTAATGTAATCTATCTGATTTTGTAATGCATTATCCCCGGACGATTCATATATACTGTCCATCTTACGCTGAAGAATTTCGGCGACATAAGTCGATAAAACTCGTGATGCCTCTGCACCATCTACTTTTTCACGATGCTTGCATTCATCTGGTATCTTTTCAAGTTCATTATTTATCTGCTTATTTATTATTTGCTCATAAAGTCCGGGTTTCATATGTACCTCCGCTATTTCAGGCTTCCCGTTACATTCTTTTAAAAGATATAATATTTCCCTGCTTCTCGTCCTTTTTCAGTTTTCTCTTAATATAATTGATCTCGGCATTTTTTATGTATCCTATGCGGACATACCCTCTATCAATTATCTCGCCGAATCCAAAATACAGAGTTGCCGTGTCCGTCAAAATTTCATTCTTTATAGTGTCCCCCAACCTAACGCCTGTAGAACTAAGATAATAATGCATACACTCGTGAATAAGAGTAGCCAGAACTTCATTCGGTTTTGCATCCTGCATTATTCTTATCTCAATGTAATTCCCATCCGGACCGCACACATATCTTCCTGCAGAATTGCCAATCATATCTGTTGTCGGGTAAACAGGAATAGAACTGTTTGGAAACCCAACATGTTTAAGTATATCTCTTGCCATAGCGGACAGATTTGCCGTGCTATACTCTCTCTGTAATCTTTCAAACAGCTCTTTATTAGGCTCATAAGCCGAACGCATTGGCCTTTTGCTCGACAAATATTCTAAGCTTAAATTTATTTCCTTCTTGTGTTTTACGGCAAAAAAATTCTCATAAATTATTATGATTAAAGCGGCTATCAGTAAGCTGCCACCTATAACAAGTTGGCCCAATGCATCCATTACATTTTACTCCCAAATCCGATTCCTCTCCGAACTCATTATCCTTCACTTAATTCTTTTTGCTTAGCTTCCGTTTAAAACTACATCCGGTTATTTTATAATTTGAACAAGCAAAGAATTCCCCGTATGGTCCCTTTTTCTTCTCAAGCTTACCTCCGCATATTGGGCAAGTAAATGCTTCCTTCTTAAGCTCGTCTGCATATCTGTAATTCATCTCAGAGATAAATGTTGACTCGTTACCATTTATAACAACCATGTAAGATTTCTTCTTTGCTCTCGTAAGTGCAACATAGTAAAGTCTTCTCTCTTCAGCAAAAGGAAAATCCTCCTTCCCCTCAAGCAACAGATCAACCATTGGATCATCCTGTATCTTGCTCGGAAATCCCATCCCTCGATTCTTATTGTTTATGATGAATACATAATCTGCCTGAAGTCCTTTGGATTTATGAGCAGTAATAAACTGCATCTTTAAGTCTTTACGCTTCGGATAAACAACTTTAGCTTCACCTGTCGCATTATCATAACAGCAGTCCAAATCCTTGCATTCACTTAACATCCTGCTGTCGAATGTATACCGTCCAATAAAGAATACCGAGCTTTCCTGAGGAAGTTCTTCTATCCTGCTTAACATGAATTGAATTGCCGTATCTTCTGTATAACCCTTAATCTCTCCAAGTGCAAATCCCAACGTACTCGGAACTCCCCTTATATTTTTCCTTATCTGAGCCGGATTCTGCATAACAAAATCGCTACTGATTCCTATAAGGCTATCTGTGAATCTGTATGTTGTTTCAATCTTGCTGAGTTCAGTCGGTCCCCAGTACTTTTCGAAATTCAAGATGTAATCCATATCACTACCGGTAAATCGATAAATACTCTGCCAATCATCACCCACGCAGAACAGCTCATAGTCTGCTGATCCTCTAAGCGTCTTAAGCAGATTATATCTGGACTTTGATATATCCTGATACTCATCGACAATCACAAACTTGTATGGATTAACATACTTTCCCTGCCTTACCAATTCTGAAGCGAAATTGATCATATCATTAAAATCAATCTCATCATTTTTCTTAAGTGCATCCTGATAAGCATTGTATATAGGTTCTACAATACTGATTGTCCCACTTAGATAAAATACTCTTTTGTTGTCCTGAATCATTTTGCGGACTTCAGTAAATGATATGTCATTACTCTTTACAAGAGAAATGATTGTAGACATCAAATCGCTTACTCCGACAAGCACATCTTTATCATTCGTTTCAGCTATCTTATTCCAGAGATCGTTTGACGAAATGGGCTTGAATTCTACACCGGCTTCCTTAAGGTTTTTTTCAAGATTTGACAGCAATTCTCCCTTAGTCCTTTCATAAGAAAAGCATTCTATAAGTTTCGTACCATGTTTCTTATGAGTTTTCCGTTTCCACTCCATACTTTCCCGATACAACTGTGAAGCGTTTTTACCATCCTTTGCAGAATAATATGAAGGAACTTCCCCGGCTTCATTTATTCCAAAATACTCAATGTATATCCTATAATCAGGCAGATAAAAATCCGGATAATACATTGCTTTCTCAGCAGTTCTTGTATCTATTTCATATTCCTTTTCATATTCATACCTTATCCCGTTCTCATAAAGGAAGTTTGCTATGTCCATCTCTCCATAACTTTTAACTACTTCTCCCTTAAGAGTAACCGGCTGGTTGAGTTTAAGATACTCATCGTATTCAGACTGGTTCTGAAAATCAAATTCTGACTTGTAATACTTATGGTTATACAGAAAATATTTGCAGAGAAGCCAAAGATACTTCTGATCATCCATATTTTTCTGAAGCTGTTCCCTTACAAACTTCTGAAGAACAATCTTTGATATCTTAGGGGTTATTCCCTTTGCTTTTGTAATGATGTTTAGACCGAGTTTGTGAAAAGTAGATGCTTCTATCGATTCTCCTGTTTCCTGGTTTATCCTTCCACTCATCTCTTCGGCAGATGCGTGAGTAAACGATAAAACAAGAATATCTTCCGGTTTGCATTTCCCACTCTTTAAAAGATATTTTATTTTTCCGACTATAGTCGTGGTCTTGCCGGTTCCTGCACCTGCAACAACAAGATGATTCTTCGCAGGCTTTACAATACAAGCCATCTGCTGTTCATCAAGAGTTTTTCCTTCCACATTGCCGATAAGATTTTTTGCTTCACCAACGAGATCCCTGATGGCAAGTGCATTATAATTTGATACTCTTATATCCAGTTCTGAAAGGAGTATTTTTGTTTCTTTAACTCTTTTCTTGAGCGGTTTCTTTGAAACAAAAAAGTTTAAAGACAACTCCTTAGCCCTCTCTGAAACTTGGGATAAGTTTTCCTTTATCGAAGATACCCTTTCCGGCGTAACATATTCTTTAGCATCCGTATCAAAATCTGCTGACTTTATAACATTATCAATTTCTGTACAAAGGACTTCCCTTGATGTCTTATCACTCTCTATTCTCTTTTTTATATCCGACAAAAATGACATCTTATCTTGCTACACCAATGTTTATTTCATTTGCTCAGAATCTTTTCATCACACTGATTCTTTATTGTATCGTCTTTTATAGTAATCCATTGCTCTGAATTCGATAACATCCTTCATATGAACGACAAACGAGTCATCATGTATGATCTCCTTCATCTCATCACATAAAGCTAATGCGCATCCTTCCTTCTTCACAAAAAAGCCCTTTCCGGATTCCAATAGAAAATGCACCGGCATCTGAAGAATCTTCCTAACATGGTCTCGATCAGATATTTTGCAATATTTCTCAAATGTCATATCCTTATCAAGATCTCTCCAATTTGTCCCGGTGTTGAAAAATTTCTTCCATGACATAAGGAGTTGCTCTTCTGTGACTTCCATCTGAATATTTCCATTATTATAAAATGCCATCAGAACCGGCATCTTGTACACCTTTGACATATTGGTTGTTTCCAGAAGATTTATGAATTCTCTTCCAACACTATTATATAGACGATTTTCGTCTTCTGACATATCCCCGATTTCATTCAAATATTCCAAATACCGTTTGAATGGATTATCTTTTGTATGTTCCATTGAAAGTTGATACACATCCTCTTCCATATATGTAAATAAATCCATACGAAGCGGTCGATGATCAATTTGGTCCTTTACACGTAAATATTCATTCCTTATTCGGTCTCTTAATTTGATCTGCTTTTTATCCATCTCTCTAAACAGATCAATAAGGCGGATATCAAAATCAACTATGCAATCATCCGGAAGCAGTTCTCGTTCTTTGTACCCATGTGAATTGTAATCGTTCTTATAACCATCGGTGATATAATATCTGATATTTCCGGCTTTTTCATAGTTCCCAATAAAATCAAGAACAGTAAGATACTCTTTTCCTCTATCACGTCTTAGACCTCTTCCAAGCTGTTGCAAAAATACCACAGGAGATTCTGTAGGCCTTAAAAAGAGCACCATATCAACTGATTTGATATCTACTCCTTCGTTAAACATATCGACGGAAAAAATAACCTTGATTTTTCCTTTTTTAAGGCTTTCTATTGCTTCATTTCGGTCTCTTGAATATTCGCCATGTGCATCACTATATACAGCAACCGAAGGAATTCCTCTTTGTGAAAAAGCTCTTGCCATATCTTCGGCATGTTCTCTTGAACAACAGAATCCGAGTGCACGATTTGATCCATATTTACAATAATACTTGTAAATCAGATCATAACGTCTTTCATTATCTATAAATCTTTTATTAAGTTCACTTTCGTCAAAATGTCCTCGAACTAAATGTAGTCCTTCGTAGTCTGTCGTATCATCATAGATTCCATAATAATGAAACGGAACAAGCATACCTTTATTGATAGCCTCCTTAAGTGGAATCTCATAAGGAACATTATAATCACATATCTCGTATATGCTTCTGCCGTCCATCCTCTCAGGAGTTGCCGTTAGTCCGAGCAAAAATTCTGGTTTAAAATATTCAACTATATGTTTATACTGCTCCGTAACTCCGTGGTGTATCTCATCAATGATCACGTATTGAAAATAATCCGACTTAAAATATCCCTCGTTTAAATATCTGCTGTTTCCAAGTGTTGAAACAGATGCAAATATGATTGATTTATCTGTACATTTATAATCGCCGTTAAAGAACCCGTAGTCTTTGGTTCCTCTTATGTTCGCAAAAGTTGCCGCAGCTTGCTTTAGAATTTCTTCTCTATGTGCTACAAATAAGATCCGATCATATCCTTTTGAATCAAACGCTGCAAGTGCAGTTTTTCCTACACCGGTGGCAGCCAAAACAAGAGCTTTTGAAGCTCCTTCCGCTCTTGTATTCTCAAGTGCGCAAAGAGCCTCTATCTGCGCTCCTCTTGGTTCAAAGAAAGGAATTACTTTAACATCGGAATCGATTTCACTTTCATCATATTTTTCCAGGTCCTTTGATGCTGCCGGCCTATGCCAGTTTTTTGAATAATCCCTAAGGCATGCATCATCTATCATTATGGAATGATGTTCAAATAAATCTTCAAAAGTCGAATAAAACTTCTCATAATTGAACTAAGTCGCTGCGCGACGGCCTGCCAAGGCTGAGGCACAGCGTTT
>JAEEGL012078196.1_pt1 | contig 33347 bp, 42 predicted proteins | sample 9134231 | NCBI WGS metagenome assembly JAEEGL01 (sample SAMN16246548, study PRJNA631951) | gut metagenome | biome: gut microbiome; feature: rumen; material: fiber-attached | host: Bos | place: Iran: Karaj | collected 2018-10 | reverse complement strand
GTAAGATTCCAGGAAGACGACCTGGTTGATAGGCTGGAGGTATAAGTCATGAGAGTGATGTAGCTTACCAGTACTAATAGATCGAGGGCTTAACCACAAAAAGTTTTGCCTACAACTTTGCAAGCAAAGTTGTCCGCACTTCAAGAAAATTAAAATTTTCTCGAAGCTGCGAATAATGTAGCTTCGCAAATTAAAGTAACATTTATCTATGTATTTTTGAGTGTGCTAAGCACACAAAAATTTTCTGGTGATGATAACGAGGAGGAAATACCTGTTCCCATGCCGAACACAGAAGTCAAGCTCCTTAGTGCTGAAAATACTTGCGAGTATACCTTGCTGGGAAGATAAGAAGTCGCCAGTTTTATATTCCTCTTTAGCTCAGTTGGTAGAGCGCTCGGCTGTTAACCGATAGGTCGTTGGTTCGAGCCCAACAAGAGGAGCCAATAAAAGACATATAGCTAAAAGCTATATGTCTTTTATTATTTTCACATGTTAGATTCATTGAAACAATACTTGTTGCAAAGCAACTAAAGGTCGTTAGGTTCTTGCTTTGTGTTTTATAGCTTAAACCTTTCTAAATATTTTTTTGTTAAATAAAGTCTAGAAGTTATTATGAATGATTTATATATAAATGACTATAAAATTGAACTAGTAGTTAAAATGCAGTCAATTTGCTTGATACCACAATTTTTAGAAAATTTTGTTACTTTGTAGAATTTTGTATGGAATAGTGATATAATATTATATTATATGGATGTGGTAAGAGAAAGAAGTCAAAAATGCCTTTAGATACAACTTAGCCATTCAAGAGGTAAACGAATTTGCTGAAGAAAAGAGAAAACATTATGTAAATTATAAGACAATCAATGGTGTTAGACAAATATATTTTAAGAAAAATTTAGATAGAATAATAGATAAATGTTCACCTTATGTTTTGTTAGAAAATGAATATAAGAGGAGAAGAGTGAAATATTAAAAATTATAATTGAGAGGAGAAATGTATATGAAGAAAGTATTATTAGTAGTGTCTTTAATATCTGTATTATTACTTACTGGATGCAATAAGAAGGAAAAGGTAGAAAATAATAATATGCCTGAAGTTACAGATAATCAACAAGAAATAATAGTTGAAAATACACCATCTATGGAGAATATTGACAAGGTACAAGATTCTAATTTGTCAGTTGAGTATAATACTATTGATGATTATAATAGTATTATTAAAAAAAGAGGTAACAATTATGATGCGATGCTAATGCCACAAAATGTCTTTTTAAATGCAAGATTAATAAAGGATGCAGATAGAGTTATCTTAAAAGCCGATGTAGGAAATCCACATACTTTTTCAGCAAAGGAAATAAAAACTACTGTTAATAGTTTAGAAAATAGCAACGAAAAAGAAATTAAATTGGGAAATTATACTATTCACAAAGATTATATAGAAGGATTTTATAGATGGTATATCGGGGATTTTAGTTTGGAATATGAATTTGTTGATAAATCATTCGATAAGACTAAGTGGTATAATGAAGATAGGATTCCTTATTATATTACAGATTCTCACGGTAATTTTGTTAAGTTTGAATATAAGAATGGGTACTATACTCCATATTCTAGTAGTGTTCCAATAGGTGATATTGCATTGATTGATGATATAAAAGAAAATGTTTTTGAATTAGTATTAAATGATAATGATAAAATAGTTCTTGCTCATGGAAATAATATAGATAAAGTTTTATCTGAAGAAACATATACAGTTAAAGAATTATTTAAACATGAGAGCAGTCCAATAATTGGAACTTCATATTATAATGAAGACTCATTTAAAATAAAAGATGGTGTAATATACTTATATATTAATGATGGTGGTGGAAATTAATTATTAAATATTGGCTTTTAGCGAATTTAAATATAAATCGAACTCTAGCATAAGACTAGGGTTCTTTTATTATTTCTAATGTTAGACACAAAACAATGAATGATAGTGTAATAGTTTAAAACTGTCAGTGCCGTTTTATGCTTACATGCATATAGTAGATTCTTCTTATTATCAAGAAAATGGAAAAGTTGAAGAAGGTTCAGGAAGTTCTATGGCATATAAAGTTAAATTTGTAAATGGAGAGCCAGTAAGTTATGAAAATCCAACAGATGGTGCTGGACAAGAAGCAGACTATAAGAGATTATTTCCAGAAGATGTAGCAAAAAAAATGTTTGGATATAATGTTGATTTTTCAAAACTATTTAAAAATAATATGATATAATATAAATAGATAAATGTAATAATGGAGAAATGATATGAAAAAAAGTTTAAAGATGTTAGTGATAATATTTATATTATTATTGATGTGTTTACTTATAATGAATATATTTGAAACAGTTGATAAAAGTTTAGCTAAAGATAAAAAAAGGATTGAAAAGATTATTAATAATAAATATCCTTATTATGAGATTGAAAACTTAGAATTACAATATGTAGATTGGTCTTCAACAGTTCAAACCATCGAACCATATTATAGACATAAAGCGACTAGAGCAAGTGTAATTATAAAAAACGAGAATGAGCAGAGATCTTTATATCTAAAAAAAGAATTACTTGGATGGAAAGTGTCATCTGATTATCCTGACTATGGAATTAATGTTCCAGACGATATTTATTTTATTGAAGTTATTAATGATGTTGTAGGAAGAGCTACAGATATGGATAACTTTATAGAAGAGAAAAAAGCTTATAATTATTGGCTTATACCGCAAGAAGATGGAGCATATTATAGAAAATCAGGAAGTGATGAAGACTGGTATTATATAATATCATATTATAGAAATATTTATAAAACCCAAGGTGGTCAAATATATGTTTTTAATAAAGATAATAATACTTGGGAGAAATCGGATAATACATATTCGAGCATGTATAGTGGTCGTTGTATTAAAATGGATATGAAATCTGCATTGGAAATTATAGATAAATATACTACACAGTAATTTAGATTAAAACCTAAAAAATATTATGGGAAAACGAGTTTTGAATATAAAATCTCGTTTTTTTATTATGATTTTTTATTTGATAAAGTGTTTGAGCTAGGAAAGAAAAATTAGATAAAGAATTAAAAAATGGATTAAAAGATATTTTTGTAAAATGCTAGATTATAAATGATTAATTGTATTAATAAAATAAATATGATATACTTATTCCATTATTAATAAAATATATGAGGAGGAATAAAAGAGATGAAAAAAGTTATTGCTATTGTTGCAATTGTTGTTTTAGTAATTGTTGGTCTTGTTGTTTATGAAAGACTTAACCGTGGCCAAGCAAACAATGATGGAATTGCAGGTGTAATTACATTTGAAAAAATTGGTTCAGACACAGGATATGGTATGGATATTGATCAAGGGGAATTTCCAATAGATATTGACTTAGTAAAAGGAGAATTAAACATTAAAATATCTATTGGTAATAAAATTGTTTTTGAGGAAAAGAATATTGTAGAATCAAAAAGTGAAGTTATAAATATTCCAGAAAGTGGATACTATATTTTCACAATTTCTGGAAAAAATGCTACAGGAACAATTAAATATCCAGTAACAGAAAATGCATACACTCCAGAGATAGTAAAAGAAATTGATAATATAGAAGGAATAGTTAAAGATTCAACTCAAAAATACTTTGAAATGGTTTACGAAGATAAAATAGAAGATATCAAAATTAATAATATAAAAATATATGAAGGTAAAGAGAAAGAAGAAATACTAGAGTATGTGGATTTAGCTGAAAATGATTATGCATTTGAAATTGATGTTGAATTAAAACCAGCCAACAAAGATGCAGCAGAAGAAATTACAGAAGCTTTAGGTGAATATAATGAAGAGACAGGATTGGTTATTGAGAAAGAAGGCTTTGGCGTAATGAGATATAATGTTATAAGTAATGAATATGATGTTACATCAATTACAAGAAAATAGTTTTTAATAATGAGAAAAATATATAAAAAAGGAGTTTAACATTATGAATAAAGTAAAAAGTATATTTTTAGTAATGATAATTTGTGCTGTAGTTTTTGTACTAACAGGATGTGAAAGAACTGAAGAAGCCGAGCAAGCTGAATCTAAAACAAATACAGAAAAAACAGTGCTATCAAATGAAGAAATGTATAGCGATTTAATTGAAAACTATGAAAAAGCGTTAGCAGAATTTGATTTAGATAGTTTAGAATCAGAGGAAGAAATCAAAAATAAATATGGTATAGAGGATTTGACTTTAATAATGCATATTGCACGTTATGCTGAAGATGGATTGAAACTAACAAAAGAATTCTATGATGTTGATAAAAACGGAATTGATGAATTGATATTAGGAGCAGAAAATGCTATAGGAGTTATATATTCATTTGATACAAGTTCTAATAAACCGGTATTTATTTTTGCTTTAGATACTTTAGAAAGAGGCTCTGCATCAATATATGATAATGGCACTATTTTTTCAGGTGGTGCCGGAGGAGCTATGCTTCATGTTTATGAGTTTGGAAAAATATCTGAAAATGGAACTTCTTATGAGTTACTTGAAAAAGTAGAAGAAGAGTATATAGAAGATAACGAAGTACCAGAATACAGAGATTCTGCAACAGGAAGAAAATTAGAATATAAGTCTTTAGATGAAGTAATTGATAAATATATTAATAATGCTGAAGTAGTTGATGTTTTTAACTAATAAGGAGGTATTATATGATAACAGATTCTTTTGATAATAAAACTAATGCTAAAATAAATCCAAATATAGGTGATGGCAGAGTTAAATGTGATGCTTGTGTAGTAACATTTTCAAATATTATAGAAGAATATGTTACGAAAAAATTTGATACAGAAATTGTTGGGTATATAAAAACAGTTAACGGAAAGAAGCCAGTATATGTTATCAATTATAATAATAAAAGAATAGCATTTTACAAAACTATTCTTGGAGCTCCAACAGCAGTTGGATGCTTAGAAGATGTAAGAGAAATAATAGATACAGACAAATATATTGTTTTTGGAGGAGCAGGTTGCTTGGATAAGGCAATAGCAAGAGGAAAATTGATGATACCAACAGAAGCATATAGAGATGAAGGAACAAGTTATCATTATGCAGAACCTGCTGATTATATAACAGTTAAGAATTCTTCTATAGTTGCTAATTTTATGAATAGTAAGAAATTACCATATGTTATCGGAAAGACATGGACAACAGATGCTTTTTATAGGGAAACAGAAAGTAATATATTAAAAAGAAAAAATGATGGATGTATATCAGTAGAAATGGAATGTTCTGCTTTTCAAGCTGTATGCAACTTTAGAGGTGTTGAATTTTATTGCTTTTTATCTAGTGGAGACTTATTAGATTCACCTGTATGGGATGAAAGAATAAGTGATAGAGATGACTATAGAGGAACGCAACACGACTCTAGATTATTTGATATAGCAATTGAACTTGCTGATTATGTTTCATAATATCATAAAAGAGGTATATTATGTCAGAATTAAGAGATTTATATGATATAAATAGTAATAAAACAGATAAGACATATAGAAAAGGTGATATAATTCCAAAAGGTTATTATCCAATGGTAGTAATGATAGTTATTAGAAATTCAAAAGGAGAATTTTTAATGCAGAAAAGATCTCCATCCAAAGGTGGAGATTGGGGAGTAACAGGAGGACATCCAAAATCAGGAGAAACGCCACTTCAAGGAATTATTACAGAAGTAAAAGAAGAATTAGGATTGGATTTTTCAAATGAAAATATTATTGAATACGATTCTGGTTGTGACGGAAAAGATTGTTATAAAATGTATTATGTAAGTAAAGATATAGATTTAAAAGATATAACAATACAAAAAGATGAATTAACTGATGTCAGATGGTTTTCAATTGATGAATTAAAACACATGGTTGAAATAAAAGAATTGAACGAAAATCAAATTTCATGTTTTATTAAAGCATGTAACTTTTTAATGTAAAATTATTTTACATAATTAAGGAGTAAAAATGAAAAAAGTTATTGTTATTGGAAGTCCTGGTGCAGGGAAAAGCGTGTTTTCACAAAAGTTAAGCAATATTACGAAACTACCATTATACCATTTAGATATGCTATACCATAATACAGATGGAACACACATTTCTAAAGAAGAATTTGAAGAAAAATTAAGAAAAATATTTAAAACTGATAAATGGATTATTGATGGAAATTATCAAAGAACATTAGAGATGCGTATTAGTGAGTGTGATACAGTATTTTTACTTGATTTTCCAACAGAGATTTGCGTTGCTGGTGCAGAATCACGTGTTGGTAAAAAAAGAGAGGATTTACCATGGGTTGAGGATGAATTAAATGAAGAATTCAAACAGAGTATTATAGATTTTTCAACTCAGAAATTGCCAAAAATATATGAATTTTTAGATAAATATAAAGATAAGATAAGTGTTGTAATTTTTAAAACTAGAGAAGAAACAGATAAGTATATAAAAGATTATTTAGATTTGGGAAGATAAAATATTTGATTTTTTATATTAATGAACAGTATAGTAGATATATAAAGTTTTAAGGGGAGTTTAAAATGAAAAGAATAGGAATAATATTATTAGGAATAATTATTGTGACAATTGGTATATTAAGGATAGTTACATCAAGCGAAATGGTAAAAAAATGTATAGAGCCAGCTGAGGGAATAGTAGTAGAAATAGAACAAGACGAATTTTATAACTCAGATGATGGAAGATATGAATATACATATTATCCAGTTATAAAATACGAAGCAAAAGGACGAACAGTTGAAGAACGCTATGATGTGGGATCAAGCAAATCTGAGTATTCAATTGGTGAGCAAGTAAACATTCTTTATAATCCAGATAATGTAGAACAATATCTAATAGAAGGATATAAATCATCAAATATATTGGAAATAGCATTTATAATTGTTGGAGTATTTGTAGTTGTTGCTGGAATATTTGGAAAAATGTATTAAAATAAAAAGGCATATAGTATAAAACTATATGTCTTTTTTTATGTAGTTTACATATTTTAATTTGAATTACGTGTTGGTAAAAATGGAATTAATTTTCCTGCAAAATCTTTTATATTTTGTGATTGTAAAATGATTTTTCCAGGACCTGTTAATTTTGTTAAGAATAATCCTTCTCCACCTAGGAATATATTTCCTAATCCTTTTACAGTTTCAATATCATAAGAAACATTTGAATCAAATGCTACAACATTTCCAGTATCAACTTTTATTACTTCTCCTGGTTTTAAGTCTTTTTCTATAACATCTCCATCAACTTCTAAGAATAACATTCCACGTCCTTCTGCTTTTTGTAGAATAAATCCTTCTCCACCAAAAAATCCTGACATAAGCTTTTTAGTAAAAGCTACACTAGTATTTACAGAGTTTTCTGCACATAAGAATGCACCTTTTTGCATTATAAGACCACCTGGGTGATTAGCTAAATCTACTGGAACTACTGTTCCAGGAACAGTTGAAGCAAATGCAACAACAGCATTACTAGTTTCTGCTGTGTAACTTGCCATAAACATTGATTCTCCTGAAAACATTCTTCCTAAAGATTTCATAACGCCACCACGCGCATTTGTTGTCATTTTTATTCCTTCTGATTGATATGCCATTCCTCCAGATTGAGTGTATACAGTTTCTCCATTGTTTAATGTCATTTCAACAACAGGGACTGTTTGACCAATTAGTTTGTAATTCATAATAGCCCTCCTATAAATTAATTTAATAAGATTATATCAAGTTTATTATTTTAATTCAAGAAAAATGTATTGTATTTCAATTATTGTAAAATAATAGTTTTTAATGTATAATTCTTTCAAAGTATATAAAAAAACAATTATAATGTTTTGTTTAATTATAAATTGTAAAGGAGAAAAAAATATGAAAAAAGATTTAAAAGCTGTATCAGGAATTTTTCCTATGCCTGTATTAATGATAGGAACTTATAATGAAGATGGTAGTGTTGATGTTATGAATGCTGCATGGGGAATGGCGCAAAGCATGACACAATTAAAACTATGTTTAACAGAATCTCATAAAACAGTTAAAAATATGAAAAGAACAGGATATTGCACTGTTTCTTTAGCAACTAAAAATTATGTTGCAGAGTCTGACTATTTAGGAATGGTTTCTGGAAATAATGTCAGTGATAAGTTTGAAAAATCTGGACTTCATAGCACAAAATCAACAAGAGTTGATGCTCCAGTAATTGATGAATATCCAATTTGTATGGAATGTAAAGTTATTAATTTTGAAGATGATGGAACATTAGTTGAAGTACTAAATGTTTTAGCTGATGAGAAATACTTAAATGAAGATGGAACAATAAAATTAAATGAAGTTGGAATTATTTCTTATGACCCATATGGACATGGATATTATGAAGTTGGAAATAAAGTTGGACAAGCATTTTCTGAAGGGAAAAAATTAATGTAACACATAAAAATAAAGTGGAGGATAGAAAAATGATAGAAATTAAAAATGTTACTAAAAAGTATGGAGACAAAACAGCTATTTCTAACATTTCATTTAATGTAAATGATGGAGAAATATTTGCATTTATAGGTCACAATGGTGCTGGAAAAACTACACTTATAAAATCAATCGTAGGGATTCATGATTTTGATGAAGGAGATATTTTAATAAATGGAAAATCTATAAAAACAAATTCAATTGAATGTAAAAAAGAAATGGCTTTTGTACCAGATAATCCTGAACTTTATGAAAATATGAAAGCAATAGATTTTATTAATTTCATGTGTGATATGTATGAAATTAGTCAAGAAACAAGAGAAATAAATATAAAAAAATATGCTAAATTATTTGAAATTGAAAACAACTTAAATGATACTATAAATTCTTTTTCACATGGTATGAAACAAAAAATTGCTTTAATTTCAGCTTTAGCACATGATCCTAAAGTATTAATTATGGATGAACCATTTGTTGGATTAGATCCCAAAGCAGTTTTTGATGTTAAAGAAATAATGAACGAAATGATTAAAGAAGGAAAGATAATATTTTTCTCAACACATATTTTAGATGTTGCGGAAAAACTATGCTCAAGAGTTGCAATAATAAAAAAAGGTGAGCTAGTTAAAGTTGGTAGTATGGAAGAAATAAAAGGCGATAAGAGCTTAGAAAAAGTATTTTTAGAATTGGAGAAATAGATATGAATAAAGTATTGTCATTAATTAAAACTTGTATGTCAGATAATATGAATCTATTTAGAGTAAAAACTAAAAATCAAAGTGAAAAGTCTAAAAAAATTTTGCCAATAGTTTTATTTTTAATAATCTTTTTCTATATGTGGTCTTTTGCAAGTATGATTATTGAGCCACTTGTTGGAACTGGCAAAGAATTTGTATTATTAACATTGTTTGTGTGTTTTACAAGTATTATGACTTTGGTAGAAGGAATATATAAATCAAGTAGTTTATTATTTAATTGCAAAGATGATAATTTGTTACTTTCTTTACCTATTAGTAAATCAATGGTTCTTTTTATAAGAATTTTCAAATTTTATGTTTTTGAATTGATGTATAACTCATTATTTTTAGTGCCTGCAATGGTGGTTTATGCTTTAAATGTTAGTGTTGGATGGACATATTATTTGGCTACAATTGTTGCAATACTATTATTGCCAATAATACCAATTATCATTTCATGTCTACTTGGTGGATTTATATCAATGTCATCTTCAAGTTTCAAGAACAAGAATATTGCTCAAATTATTATTACAATGGCTATTTTATTATTAGTATTTTATGGCTCATTTAATTTACAAGGATATATAGATAATCTTGCAAATACAGCAACAAGCATACATGAAAAAATTACACAAATATATTATCCTGCAAAAGCTTATATTAATTTAGCAACAAATTTTAATATTGGTGAATTCTTATTATTTTTGGGAATACACATTGCTTTATTTGCATTATCAATTGTTGTTTTAAGTAAAAAATATTTTTCTGTTAATTCAAGAGTTAAATCAGTACCTACAGGTTCTCATAAAGGTGATTACAAAATTAAAACTAATACACCAATGAAATCACTTATTAAAAAGGAACTAAATAGATTTATTAATTCGCCTGTATTTGTTACAAATGCTGCTTTTGGATTAGCGATATTTTTAGTAGGATGTGTATTAATAAGTGTAAGATTTGAAGGAATAGCAAACTCATTTATAATGGAAGATGATACAATATCTATTCAGTCAATAGAAAGTTTTATTCCAATTATATTATTTGGATTTATATGTTTTACATCACTTATGTCATCAATTACAAGCTCAATGATTTCACTAGAAGGTAAATCATTTAGTATTTTAAAAAGTTTGCCAATTAAACCTTTTAAAATTATTTTATCTAAAGTGTTAACAGCAGTACTAATTATGATACCTATTATTTTAATAGGTGATATAGTAATGTTTATTAGATTTAAATTTAATATATTTGAAATAATTATTATTTTATTATCATCAATTGTATTGCCTTTAGTTGCTGAAACCATAGGAATATTAGTTAATCTAAAATATCCTAAAATGGATGCAGAAAATGATACAGAAGTTGTAAAACAAAGTATGAGTTCAATGATATCAGTGTTTATTGGAATGGTATTAACAGGTTTAACAGGAATTGGGCTTGTTGTTTGTGCATTTTCTAATATACACAAAGATTTAATTATTTTAGGTGGATTGTTAGTATATATATTAATATATGTTTTATTACTAATTCATTTGAATAGAAAAAGCGTTAAAAAATTTAATTCAATTAATGTATAAAAAGAAGAGGAAAATGCATGAAAGAAAAACTAACAATAGGGTTATTTATTGATACATTTTTTCCAATGATAGATGGAGTTGTAACTGTAGTTGATAATTACGCCAAAAAGCTTACAAGTTATGCTAATGTTATAGTTTTTGCTCCAGAATACCCAGGTGTAGAATATGATGATTCAAAATTCTCATATAAAGTAGTTAGATGTAAAGCATTAAAATTACCAATTGTAGACTACTCATTACCTATACCAAAATTAGATAAAAGATTTGTGAAAGAATTGAATAATGCAAAACTTGATATAGTGCATATTCATTCTCCGTTTACGGTTGGAAAGATTGGAATAAATTATGCTAAGCAAAATAATATTCCAGTTATTGGAACAATGCATAGTCAATATAAATTGGATTTCTTAAGAGCAGTAAAATTTAATTCGATTGCTAATATGCTAACTAAAGTAGTAATTAAACAATATAATAGATGTGATGAATGCTGGGCTGTAAACGAACAAATTGCGAATATTTATTATAAAGAATATCATTATAAGGAACTTCCAAAAGTTATGAATAATGCTACTGATATGAAACCTGTTGATGATATAAAAAAAGCAAAAGAATTAATAAATAGCAAGTATAATATAAATCCTAATGAAAAAGTGTTTTTATTTGTAGGCAGAATTAATAATTTGAAAAATGTATTTTTTATAGCAAATACTCTGAAAATCTTAAAAGAAAAGTGTAATTTTAAATTTAAGATGCTTTTTGTTGGGAACGGCCAAGATGAAGAAGAATTAAAGAAAATTATAAAAAATAATAATATGGAAAATGATATTATAATGTGTGGTAAAATGACAGATAGAAATATTTTGGCAGATTACTATGCAAGAGCGGATTTATTTTTGTTTCCATCACTATATGATTCTTCATCAATTGTTCAAATAGAAGCGGCCTCACAAAAAACGCCTACTGTTTTTATAGAAGGTGCAGTAACAGCTTCAGCAATAGAAAATAATGTTAATGGTTTTATAAGTGCAAATAATGAAGAAAGTTTTGCTAATAAAATAATTGAAATAATGAACAATACAGATTTGTATGATAAGGTATGTGAGAATGCTTTTAAAGAAGTATATGTAAATTGGGATCAAAAAATAAAAGAGATATATGAAATATATGTAAGTAAAAGGAGTTAGTATAAATGGGATACATTTCAGATATTAGAAAAAAGATTGGACATGATCCAGTATTTATGCCTGCATCAGGTTGCTCAATAGTTAAAGATCACAAGATTCTTTTACAAAAAAGATCTGATAATGGAAGATGGGCAATGCATGGCGGAGCTTTAGATTTAGGTGAGACTTTTGAAGAAGCATTAATAAGAGAAGTAAAAGAAGAGTTAGATATACAAATTTTAAATCCAAAATTAATAAATGTTTATTCAGGTGAAGATGTTCATCTTGTTTATCCGAATCAAGATGAAGTTTACGGAATATCAGCATTTTTTTTAGTTACAGATTATATAGGTGAAATAAAAATAGATCACACTGAAGTTGCAGAAGTGAAATGGTTTGATATAGATGATCTTCCAAATGAAATACATAAACCAGATCAAAAAGCTTTAAAAGACATAATTGATTATTATAAAAAGGAGTATTTATGTTTCAAAGAGTAGATGATGAAAATTTAGTGGAACAGCCACTAGGATATTGGGAAAGAAATTCATATATGCTTGCAATAACAGATGATGATTTTGATGATATATTAAATAATTTCTTTGATAGAATTTCTGAAATAGAAGGTTTAAAAATTAAAGAAAAGCAAGAACTTTCAGAATCAGAACCGGGCCAAGCAACAATAGAGTATGAAGGAGAAGAATATTATATAGGATTTTATCCATCAGAATTTTCTCTTCCAGAAGTATATTTACATGGGAATTATTTCTTTTCAAACGAAGAATTACATAATTTAAGAAATGCTAAAAGAGCTTTTACAATTTTTATGAAATTTAATAAAGATTCTCAAAAATCATATCATTTACAATTAAAACTATTATATAAAAGTGTTAAAAACATTATAGGAGTAATGGATGAAAGTGCTGAAAAAATTGTTCCTGCTAAATGGGTAAAAATGGCAGCAGAGTCAAAAGTAGCTCCAGATGCAAATGACATTTTTACTGTCCAAGCTATTTATGATGAGAAAGATGAAGTATGGCTTCATACACATGGGCTTTGCAGATGTGGAATTACAGAACTTGAAATATTAGAATCAGATAAGAAAAATTATAATAATCATTATAATTTAATTTCAACTTTTGCGAGTTATTTATTAGATAAAAAGACTGATTTTAATCCTATAGAAGACAGCGCATATGTTGGTATATTATCAAATAGACATCCTATCGTTGTAACTTATTTATCTTGGACTAAAGCATTGAGCTATTATGATAAAGATGTTTTAGGTGGAAAAAAAGATAGAGAAGAAGGACATAATAGTAAAACAAGTGTCATATTCTTATATAAAAGTGAAGAGGATGAAAAAAACAGAAAATTAGGTAACGTTACAGATTATAATGATTTATGGGGAGATAATCCAATATTTTTCATTAGCAATGAAGAAACAGCAAGAATGAAAGAAATGGCAATGGAAAGATTTGACTATGTGAAAAAACAGGCTCAAATTAAAGAAAATAAGATAATAATAAAAATTGCACTGCAAATAAAAGATACAGATGAATATGAACATATATGGTTTGAACTAGTAGAATTTAATGGAGATAGATTCAAAGCAAAATTATTGCAAAAACCATATAATGTTGATGATATAGCAGAAGGTGATGAAAGATGGTTTACAGTAAATGATGTAACAGATTGGACTATATATGCACCTGAATTTACAGTTAGACCAAGCACTGTATATTTATTATCATAGAATAGGAGAAGGATATGGAAGACATTGATTATTATATTAGACGAGCTGCAGAAATGGAAGATACAAGTGATGGAGGAAGTTCATCGTTTAGGTTTGGTGATGTTGTTCTTGTAAAGTATGAAATACCATCAAAATATGGTATGGCAAGGAGTTGTGAGGAAAGTGTGGCAATACAAGCTAATGAGAGAAACTCAAGAGGGGTTCGTACACCAGCACATTTAGCAATCAAAAGAACAACAGAAGGTGAAAGAAATTTTTGCTGGGTTCTTCAAGAAATGGCAAGAGGGAAGAATTTTTCTGAGTATTGCCGTGAAGATAGAATACTAGAATCAGAAGCAATTATATCTCAAATTCCAGATTCACATTATGAAAAATTTGTGAGTGATTTATCAGAACTACTTTTTTTAGGAATAGAAATGAAACCTAAAAATTTCTTTTATGATGAAGATGAAAAAGATGGTGGATTTACGGTTATAGATTTATTAGATGGAACTGATAGAAGATTTAATCCAGAATCATTTAGAGATATATCTTTTTTATGGATAAATTTGTCTGCTATGCCACAAGCATTAGCTAATGCAGCTTATTATGCAGGGCTTGAAGATAAAACAAAATCTGATGAGATGGTAATGAGAATAAGACAAAGATTGTTTATGGCAATGGAAAAAACAATACCAGGTTTTGACAAACATAGGAGATGGCTTTTACGTACATTACCACCAGAAACTTTGAAATATTTTGAAGAGCATGGAACTGAAGTGGGAGATTTAACATTAGATGACGAAGAAATGAAACACTTTAATAAAACACTTAGACAAATAGTAGTAGAATCTATTGGAGATGTTGAATCTGGTAAAAGTGAGTACTGGCAAATTGCTGCAAATTATGTAAGAATAAGTTTAGCAGAAACAGGAATGAAAAGTGCATGGCTTTACCACAGAGCAAACACAAGAAAACTTGAAGACTATGATGATAGATATGATTATGAAACTGAGTGTGAAAGAGAACTTGAAAGTACTGTACTAAGCGTATTTGATGAACAGATTGAAGAGTTGTCTACAAGAACAGACAATCCAAATATTATTAGAGCAAAACAAGTTATTGATTCTAAAAGAATGAAAAAATTTGTAAGAAGTGCAGATATCCCAGATTTTTTTGATGGTCAAAAGGCACAAGAAGAACCTGGAGAGTAGTATTTAAACTGAAAGGAGAAAATATGAGTAAGATAAGAATTGCAATTTGCGGTTATGGAAATCTAGGTAGAGGAGTAGAAAGCGAAATCACTAAAACTGGTGACATGGATTTAGTTGCTGTATTTACTAGAAGAAATCCAGAAGATTTAAAAATAAATTCAAATACACCAGTAGTTAATATGGCTGATTTGGAAGCATGGAAAGATAAAATAGATGTTATGATTATGTGTGGTGGATCTGCAACAGATTTACCAAAACAAGTACCAGAAGTAGCAAAATTGTATAACACTGTTGATAGTTTTGATACACATGCTAAGATACCAGAACATTTTGAAACAGTAAATAAATCAGCAGAAGAAAACAAGAAAACATCTATTATTTCTGGAGGATGGGATCCTGGAATGTTTTCATTAATGAGATTATATGCAAGCTCAATTTTAACTTCTGGAAAAACATATACTTTCTGGGGAAAAGGTGTTAGCCAAGGACATTCTGATGCAATAAGAAGAATTGATGGAGTAAAAAATGCTATTCAATATACTATACCAATTGATGAAGCAGTTGAATCTGTTAGAAGAGGAGAAAATCCTAGCTTATCAACAGGAGAGAAACATTTAAGAGAATGTTTTGTTGTTGCAGAAGATGGTGCGGATAAAGATAGAATAGAAAATGAAATCAAAACAATGCCAAATTATTTTAGTGATTATAAAACAATAGTACATTTTATTTCAGAAGAAGAATTAAAAAGAGATCATAATAAAATGCCACATGGAGGATTTGTAATCCATAGTGGAGAAACAGGAAATGGAAACAAACAAATTATAGAGTATTCATTAAAACTTGATTCTAATCCAGAATTTACAGCATCTGTTTTAATTGCACTAGCAAGAGCGAATTATAGAATGAACAAAATGGGATTATATGGAGCAAAAACAATATTTGACGTTGCACCAGCTATGCTTTCAGAAAAAACGCCAGAAGCATTAAGGAAAGAGCTATTATAAAAAAGTTCTTTACTTTAGACAAAAATCGTTGTATAATGCTCGCGGAACAATTAGGATTCCATTAATAATAATTTGTTAAGGAGCAAATGGAAAAAGATGGATCCTATTGTCATTGTCATCAAAAAACAAAAGGAGCTGGTAAAGGTGAAACTTAACAACAACCGGTATGCGGGTGGTAAGTATTCTCCTGAAATCGAAAGAGTAAAAGGAAAAACCAACACACCGTATATCAAGACCAGGCCTGCTGGCGAGACCAGTGATTATCGGGTGAGATATTTTGGTAATAGCAAAGTAGCAAAAACTATTGCTTACATCTTTATCTCGATTATCGTTCTGGGGCTCATGGCAGTAGCAATCTTCGTTTTGTCGCGCGCAAGATAACAATGCAATGAGGATAGGTGCACTCTTCTGAGGGTGCACCGTTTTTTATAGACAATTATTTTAATATATGTTATAATATTTTCGAGGTAAATATTATGAATTTTCAAAATTTATTTTGCAAATTAAATAATAGACATCACGTATGGAGTGTAAATCACCCATACGTATTAGTCATGTAAAAATTCATAGTATTTTAAAAACAAGACTAATAAAGATGTATGAGTGATTAAGAAAACACTTATACATCTTTTTTGTTATGTAAGGAGGGAGAAAAAATATGGAAGAATTTAAAATTTTAAAAGATTTGGTAAGGTTTAATACCATTAAAGACAAAGAAAATAAAGAGATAATCAATTATATTGAAGATTATTTAAAGAGTTTAGGTTTTAAAACAGAATACAAAACCAAAGATTTAATAATGAGTATTGGAGAAAATCCAAAACTGGGATTTTTAGGACACACAGATACAGTAGAATATATTGATGAATTTAAGAATCCATTTGATTTAACATTAAAGGATGGATATTTATATGGACTTGGAAGCTGTGATATGAAAGGCGGAATAGCGGCAATGCTTGACACAGTATCACAAATTAATTTTAGTAAATTAAAATCAGGAATGAAATTATATTTTACATATGATGAAGAAATATTATTTACAGGGGTACAAGAAATTGTAGATAATAATGAAAAATTTCCTGATATTATGATTTTTGGAGAACCGACAAATAATGTAATTTATACAGGTCACAAGGGTTTGTTAGAATATGAGATTTATTTTAAAGGGTTAAAAGCTCACTCAAGCAATCCTGCAAAAGGAATTAGTGCAAATATGAATGCAGTAAAATTTTTGAATGATCTTGATGAATTTTATAATAATGAAATTAAGAAAGATGAAATTAAATTTTATGAGATTCCTTATACAACAATGAATGTTGGAATAATAAATGGAGGAACTGCTAAAAATTCTGTACCTGCATTTTGCAATGTGAGTATAGATTTTCGAATTGCTGATGAAAAACATGTGCTAAAAATCATTAATAAAATAGATGAACTTTCAAAAAAATATAATGCAGAAGTAAATATAATTGAAAAAACAATGCCATTTGCAGATGATATTGATTTTGTAGACGAAATAAAAACAACGAATTTTATGACAGAAGGTGGAAAAGTATCTGGATGCAAACGTATAATACTTGGTACAGGTCCAGTTACTGCACACGAAGTGAATGAAAATATATCTGTTGAAAGTTATAGAAGATTAATTGACCAATATAAAGATATAATCTATAAAATATGTAAATAAATTTTTTAATGACTGACAATTTACTAATTGTCAGTCGTTTTTATCTATATATGTTATATATAGAATATTGACATTTTCATATTTTCATAGTAAAATTGAAAATGATTTTCAAATTGGAGATGAAAAAATGGAAAATTTAAAAAAATATAATACTACACAGAGGTATTTTGTTGAAAAATATCTTTATGAAAATTCAGATAAGTTTGTAAGCCGGCAAGGACATTTTAGAATATATGCAAGAATTCAATATAGGAGTAGGCCTTACAACAATTTATAGGTCTTTAACAATACTAGAAAAAGAAAATAAAGTAAGAACAGAAGTTAGAGATCATACAAAATATTATCAATATATAAAAGATGGTTGCTCAAAACATTTCCACTTAAAGTGCAAAAAGTGTGGAAAGATGCAGCACTTGGATTGTAGAGAATTCATGCAAGCAACAAAGCATATAGTAGAAGACCACGATTTTGAAGTTGACTACAATACAATTATTTATGGAGTTTGCGGTAAATGCGCAAAAAAATAATAGGAGAACTTATGATAAGAAATTTAATTAAAAATTTAGTAATAATTTTTTTGATTTTAAATATTTTAACATACAGTTTTGCACTTGCAAATGAACACCATGTTTATGAATGTCATGATGAAAATTGTATAATATGCCAAATTATAGAAGTAGCAAGAATAGTTACAAGATATAGTTCGGTTTTAGAAATATTATTGCAATACGAAATATTAATATACTTAATTGCATCACTAGTAAACTATAGAAATTCAAGTTTAATTCAAGAATCACTAGTATTTCAAAAGGTGCAATTTAATGAATAAGTTTAAAGTGTTTTAAGCTTATTTTAAGGAAAGGAAAATATAATGAAAATGAAAAAAATATTATTAATAATGCTGTTGATAGCAATAGTTGTAGGACTAGGATATGCACTTTCTAGATCTGGAAATAAAAAAACAGAAAATAATGGAAAGATGAATTTAGTTGCAAGTAACTTTGCAAGTTACGATTTTTTAAGAGCTATAGTAGGAGATAGTGAAAAATTTAATGTAGACTTTTTACTAGGACCAGGAAAAGATTCTCATAGCTATGATCCATCAGCTGGAGATTTAATAAAGATTCAAAATGCAGATCTATTTGTTTATGTAGGTGGAGGAATGGAAAAATGGTCTGATAAAGTTTTAGGAGCGATAGAGGAACCTAAAAAAGTAATTTGTATATCAGACTATGTTGATAAAGAAGATGAAGAAGAAATAGATGGAGCAGAAGAAGAGGAAGAAGAGGAAGAAGAAGGTGCATTTAATGAGCATATTTGGACATCTCCATCAAATGCTATAAAAATGGTTGAAATATTAAGAGAAAAAGTTATAGAACTAGACCCAGAAAATAAAGATACATATTTAGCAAATGCAGAAAATTACATTAATCAAATTAAAGAAGTAGATAGCAAAATTCAAGAAGTAGTTGATAATAAAGTAAGAAATAGATTAGTATTTGGTGACAAAATGCCAATGCAATATTTTATAAATTATTATAAACTAAAAGTAAGTGCAGCTTTTTCAGGATGTAGTACAGAAACAGAACCATCAGCTGCAACAATAGCATATTTAGAAAAACTAGTTAAAGAAGAAAAAATTCCAGTTGTTTTATATATTGAATTAAACAATGGAAGAGTTGCAAAAACAATAGCAGATGAAACAGGAGAAAATTGCGAGGCACTTCGAATTCAATCATTACACAATGTTTCATTAGAAGATTTCAATAATGGAGAAACATGGGTAAGTTTAATGTCAAGAAATATTGAAGTTTTAAAGAAAGCATTACAATAATAAATAGGGGGAGATTAAAAATGGATTTAATCCAAATAAAAGATTTATGTTTTAGCTATCCTACTAAAAAAGATACTTTAAAACATATAAACTTAAATATTGAAAGTGGAAGTTTCACTTGTATAGTTGGTGAAAATGGTTCTGGAAAAAGTACATTACTAAAATGTATTTTAGGACTTAATGAAGATTATACAGGTAATATTATAAAAGAAAAAAATATTGGATATTTACCACAAAAAAGTGATATTCAAACTAACTTTCCAGCAACAATAGAAGAAGTTGTTTTATCAGGAACAATATCAAATCATCCAAGCAAAATATTTTATACAAAATCTGATAAAGAAGAAGCAAAGCAAGTAATGGAGAAATTAAACATATATAATATAAGAAAGCAATGCTTTGCAGATTTATCTGGAGGTCAACAACAAAGAGTATTAATTGCAAGAGCTTTATGTGCAACTAAAGACATTATAATTCTTGATGAACCTACAAATGGATTAGATCCAAGCATTGCAAAACAAATATATGAATTATTAGACAAAATAAAAAGAGAAGAAAATATTACAATTTTAATGGTTTCACACGATATTGAAAGAGCATTAAATTATGCAGATAAAGTTATTGAAATAATAAATGGCGAAGTAAAATTCATAGGAAAACCTTCTGAATTTAAGATGGGAGGTGCTAAATAATGATTGCTACAGTAGTAGAAATGATGTCACATATTTTTATTCAAAGAGCAGTTTTAGTTGGAACATTAATTAGTTTATGTGCAGCACTTTTAGGTGTTAGTTTAGTACTTAAGAGATATAGCATGATTGGTGATGGACTTTCACATGTTGGATTTGGAATAATGACATGTGCTACAGCTTTTGGATATGCAACACCACTTTATATAGCAATTCCAGGTGTTACAATATCAGCCATAATCTTATTAAAAATAGGAAATAATCACAGAATAAAAAGTGATAGCGCAATAGCATTAATTTCAAGTACAGCATTAGCAATTGGTGTTGCTGTTACATCAGTTACAACAGGAATGAATACAGATGTATGTAATTTTATGTTTGGAAGTATATTAGCAATGAGCCAAGCTGATGTAATTTTAAGTGTTGCAGTAAGTATAATTGTTACTATATTATTTGTTATTTATTATAGGAAATTATTTGTAGTAACTTTTGATGAAAATTTTGCTAAAGCAAGTGGATTAAAATCAGATAGATATACAACAATTATTGCAGTATTAACCGCGTTAATCATTGTTATTGGAATGAGAATGATGGGTGTTATGCTAATAAGTAGTATAATTATTTTTCCGGCATTAACATCAATGAGAATATTTAAATCATTTAAAAGAGTAGTAATAAGCTCTGGAATAGTAAGTGTAGTATCTTTCTTATTAGGAATTTATTTATCATACTTATATAATATTAGTACAGGTGCTACAATTGTTTTAGTAAACTTAGTATTTTTTATACTTTTCACAATAGTAGAAAAAATTATTCATGAGTAGGAGGATTAAAAATGAATAAGAAAATTTTATGGATTATATTATTGGTTGTTATTTTAGGTGCAATGATATTTGGAATATCAGTTGCAAGAAAAAAGGAAACAAATGTAGCAACAACAAATACAGAGAATTTTGGAAAAACTACAGAAATTAAAAATGAAACTTTTACAAATACATTTGCAATTGATACTTCAAATACTACTACAGCATCAAACAGTTCACCAGCCTATCAGAAAACAAAATTAAATGATGGGACTTTATATTCAAAAGATGGAAAACAATATAAAGCAGATATGGTTATTAGTGAAAAATTTTATGATACAACTATAAACGATATTTGGACAAATCCAAATAGTTATTTAGGTAAAACAATAGAAATAGAGGGAATGTATTTAGAGAATTCTCCATACACATTTGTTGGTAGATATTCAACATCAAATCTTTGTCCAAATTGTCCTCCAGGATATTCATATTTTGAATATCAATTAGATGGAGATTTAGACTTAAAATTAACTGATGAAAAAGAATGGATAAAAGTTATTGGAACATTAGAAGTAGGAAATGATGAATCTACAGATTTTACAGATTTTTATTATTTAAAAGTGTTAAGTTTAGAAGTTATGAATAAGAGTGGAAATAAAACAATAAATAACTAAGGAGCAAAAATATGTCTAAAAAAGTTTGGAAACCAGGTACTTTTGTATACCCAATACCTGCTGTTATGGTATCATCTGGAGACATGAAAAATTCTAATATAATGACAGTTGCATGGACAGGAATCTTAAATACAAATCCTGCAATTGTTTATATTTCCGTAAGGCCAGAGAGATATTCTTATAATATAATTAAAGACAAAAAAGAATTTGTAATTAATTTAACAACAGAAAAATTAGCTTATGCAACAGACTGGTGTGGTGTAAGAAGTGGTGCCAAATATGATAAATTTAAAGAAATGAAGCTTACAAAAGAAAAAGCAAATTTTGTAAAAGCACCATTAATTAAAGAAAGCCCAGTTTCAATTGAGTGCAAAGTAATTAAAGAAGAAAACTTAGGAAGCCATGTGCTATTTACAGCAGAAGTGCTTTCTATTGATGCGGACGAAAAATATTTTGATGAAAAGGGTGCATTTGATATTTCTAAATGTGATTTAATTGCATATGCAAATGGAGGCTATTATAAGCTAGGTAAAAAAATTGGAAAATTTGGTTTTTCCGTAGAAAAGAAAAAGAAAAAATAAAAACATTGGGTGGCGGCTGCCACCCAATGTTTGCGCTTATTGGATTAGTTGAGATGATAATTCGGTTGAACTGCTTTTGCGGGATCGATTACAATCGGAACTCCTTTGGTCAACTTGATGAAGTTTCCGATTGAAAGTTCACCTTTTTCGGTAAGAAAGCAATATGCTACTTCGGTGTCTTCTTCAGGAGTGAGACTCAAGGTTTGAGATTCATTATCCCATTTCCAGCCACCAATTCCAATGGAGAAATATTCGATGTAATTGGAGTCGTAATCACTGTCGATGATCTTTAACCAGACTTCCTCATCGTCTTCTCCATTTCCGGGGAAGTGGTCTTCGATGACTAGGTAAAGTTTATCATCAATGTGGACTCCTTTGAGAAGATGCATGCCACTGGTATCAGGCTTAGGAAGAAGCAGTTGAGATACTATTACGAAATTGATTACTCCATTGTCTCTCTCGTTCACGAACATGTGCCTCTCCTGGTCATATACCCAGCCATCTTCGGCGGTGCAAGTGTATACAAGTGTAAGCATATCATCGTGTAATGCAGAGACAAAGTAGTAGGTGTTTCCATCGGAGCTGTGCATGATAACTACTTCCAATTCGATATCCTCAGGATTCGTGACGGTGTCGATGAGTTCCCAGCTGCTTTCAGCAGAGACGACGGGTGCAGCACTTACAAGAATAAGTGCGAGGAACAGGACAACCAACTTCTTCAGGTTCATGTGTGTACCTCCTCCATCTTTTGTTTGAATTAAGTTCAACATCCAATAAAGTGCGTTGCTTGTAAAGAGAAGCCTCCTTACATCTCTTGCTTGAACTCAAGCAATACACAAAACTAAGATGTACACTAATTATAACATTTTTTACTTTAAATGTAAAACACACCTATAGAGTAGATATAAATATAAGAAAATATTAAACAAAAAATCTTTTAAAATTGTTGACATATCATATGTTTTGTGGTAAAGTATATAAGCATGTATTTTATATATACATGAAATCACATCGTTAAAATAAAAAAATAAATTTAAAAAGCTTCATTAAAAAAAGACGGAGGTGTAATGAAATGGCGGCAAAAGGACCAAGAGAAAACATTATATTAGAATGTACAGAATGTAAAAGAAGAAATTACATGACATCTAAAAATAAAAGAAATAATACAGAAAGACTAGAAGTAGTTAAGTATTGTAAATTCTGCAAAAAACGTACAACTCATAAAGAAACAAAATAATTAAGATAAAACCTTAAAATAGGAGGAGTTAAGATGGCTAAAGAACCAGCAAAAAAGAATGAAAAAAAAGAAAAGAAAGAAAATAAAAACTTTTTTAAGGAATTTAGAGCAGAATTAAAAAGAGTTAGTTGGCCAACACCAAAACAATTAGTAAACAATACAGCTGTAGTTATTGGTATAGTAGTATTAGTTGCTGTAATTGTATTCGTATTAGATGTTATTTTTGAAAACTTAAATAACTTTGGTGTAGAAAAACTAAAAGCCTTAGTTACATCTGAATCAAGCGATACTGTAGATAACACAGTAGATAATGCTTCAGAAAATACAGAAGGTGAATCAGAAAGTACTGATTTAACAACGCAAGTAGAAACAACAGAAGATGCTGAAGATGCTGAAAATACAGCAAACACTGTTGAAAATACTGTTGAAACAAATGAAGTCGTAGAAAATTCTGTAGAAGAAAATTAGTATAAACTAATGGAAGAAGAAAATTGAAGGAGGCGCTAAAATTATGTCTCAAGATGAGAATAAAAAAGAGCCAAAGTGGTATGTTGTACATACTTATTCTGGTTATGAAAACAAAGTTAAAACAGACTTAGAAAAAACAATAAAAAATAGAGAACTAGAAGATTTCTTCTTTAATATAGTTGTTCCAATGGAGGAACAAGTAGAAATAAAAGATGGAAAAAGAAAAACAAATTTAAAGAAAGTTTTCCCAGGATATGTTCTTGTAAAAATGATTGTAACAGAAGAATCTTGGTATATAGTTAGAAATACAAGAGGTGTTACAGGTTTTGTTGGATCAGGAACAGACCCTATTCCACTTACAGATGCAGAAATAAGAAATATGGGATTTGAAGAAGTTCCAGTAAATATTGATTATGATGTTAATGATACTGTACAAGTTGTAAATGGACCTTTAGAAGGTTTTGTTGGAACAGTACAGGAAATAAATAAAGAAAAACAAAAAGTAAAAGTTTTAGTTTCTATGTTTGGAAGAGAAACTCCAGTAGAACTAGAGTTTTCACAAGTTCAGAAAGAAAATTAAAAGGAGGTGTTAAAGGTGGCAGAAAAAGAAGTTGTAAATGTTATCAAATTACAAATTGAAGCAGGAAAAGCTACACCAGCTCCACCAGTAGGTCCAGCCTTAGGTTCTAGCGGTGTTAATATCATGCAATTCGTTAAAGAATTCAATGATAGAACAGCTAACCAACCAGGTATGATAATACCAGTTGTTATTTCTGTTTATAAAGATAAATCATTCACATTTGTTACAAAGGTTCCACCAGTAGCAGTTCTTATTAAGAAAACATTAGGAATTAAGAGCGGATCTGGAAAACCAAACAAAGACAAAGTTGCTAAAATAACTAAAGCTCAAGTTAAGGCTATCGCAGAACAAAAAATGGAAGACTTAAATGCAGCATCAGTTGAAGCAGCAATGAGAATGGTTGAAGGTACAGCTAGATCAATGGGTGTAGTTGTAGTTGACTAATTTAGAAATTTATATTTTTAATATATAAATTTAATATTTTGGGAGAATTAAAAGAAATTTAATTCGTTTGCACCAGGAAGGAAAGAAAATGAAAAGAGGAAAAAGATACGTAGAAGCTGCTAAATTAATAGACAGCTCAAAAGCTTATGAAGCAAAAGATGCTTTAGAAGTTATTGAAAAAATGCCAAAACCAAAATTTGATGAAACAGTAGAATTACACGTTAAATTAGGTGTTGATTCAAAACATGCTGATCAACAAGTTAGAGGTACAGTTGTATTACCTCATGGTACAGGTAAATCTGCAAAAGTTTTAGTATTTGCTAAAGGAGACAAAGCAAAAGAAGCTCAAGAGGCTGGAGCAGATTATGTAGGAGCTGAAGAATTAGTTCCAAAAATTGAAAAAGAAAACTGGTTTGACTACGACGTTATCGTTGCAACACCTGATATGATGGGTGTTATAGGAAGACTAGGAAAAGTTTTAGGACCAAAAGGATTAATGCCAAACCCTAAATCTGGAACAGTTACAATGGATGTAACAAAAGCTGTTAGTGAAATCAAATCTGGTAAAGTTGAATACAGATTAGATAAAAACAACATCATCCACTTAGGAATTGGAAAAGTTTCATTTGGAGCTGAAAAATTAACAGAAAACTATCAAACAATTATGGATGCTATTATAAAAGCTAAACCAGCAGCTGCTAAAGGACAATATATTAAATCTGTTACTTTAACAACTACTATGGGACCAAGCATTTATATTAACCAAAAATAGTTAAATATTTAACCTAAGACAGTAGGTGCAAAAGTAAATCCTACCGAGGTAATTTATAAAAGAGTAAATTTATTTGCCTCTTTATTACCTCGTGCGTATTAGGTAGTAAAGAGGCTTTAATTTTTAAACATAAAATTATATTTTTAAACGGAGGTGAAATTTAAATTGGCTAATCAAAACATTATCAAACAAAAAGAAGAAGAAGTAAAAGCTTTAGCTGCTAAAATGAAAGATGCTAAATTAGTACTTCTAACAAACTATAGAGGAATCAACGTAGCAGACGATACAGCTTTAAGAAAGTCTGTAAGAGAAATTGGTGCTGAATATTCTGTTATTAAAAACAACATAACAAGAAGAGCATTAAAAGAATGTGGAATAGACACATTAGATGAAGCTCTAGAAGGACCAACAGCTGTTATTATAGCTACAGAAGAATATTTACCTGCATTAAAAGCTATCTACAAATTTGGAAAAGAAAATGATTTTTACCAAATTAAAGGTGGAGTTCTAGAAGGTAAAGTATCTTCAATTGAAGAATTAACAACACTTGCACAACTTCCATCAAGAGAAGAACTTATTGCAAAACTTGCTGGATGCTTACTTGCAAATGTATCAAAACTTGCTGCTACACTTGATGCAGTTAGAGTAAAAAAAGAATCAGAAGAAGCTAAATAGTAATATTTAGAAAACAAAATTTATGTGAAGGAAAACACGAAACCAACTAGTACTTGTTTAAAGTACAATTCACTTATAAACGATATTAAAATATCGAAAATAAAATTTAAAAATAAAAAATTAAAAATAAAAATTAGGAGGATTTATAAAATGAGTGAAAAAACAGATAAAATGTTAGAAGAAATCGACAGCTTAACAGTTGTTGAATTAGCAGAATTAGTTAAAGGAATTGAAGAAAAATACGGAGTTACAGCAGCAGCTGTAGCAGCACCAGCAGCAGGAGCTGCAGGAGCAGCAGCTGGAGCAGCTGAAAAATCAGAATTTGATGTTGTATTAACAGAAGCAGGAGCAAACAAAATCGCTGTTATCAAAGTTGTTAGAGATGCAACAGGATTAGGATTAAAAGAAGCTAAAGACTTAGTTGATGGAGCACCAAAAACAATTAAAGAAGCTGTAGCTAAAGAAGAAGCTGAAGAATTAAAAGCTAAATTCGTTGAAGCTGGAGCAACAGTTGAATTAAAATAATTGATAGTCAATTAAATTTCAAAAAAAGAACGTCCAATACGGACGTTCTTTTTAGTTCTTCGGGGACGTTCCTTTTGGTTCCAAAATGGAACCAAAGGGACACTCCTTGAGGGGGAACATACAAAAGCAAACCTAAAATGAAAAAGGGAATGTCCCTAAATTTCAAGAAAAAGAAAAAGGAGTGTCCCCAAAGTGCCAAAATGGCACTAAAAGGAACGTCCCCGAGGAACCGAGGAACTGAGGAACCTTTGAAACTCGAGAAACTATTGAAAAAAATTTTCTTATATGATATAGTTTTTTTGATTATAAGAAGGGAAATGAATATGCAGTCAAATAAAGTAATGTTTCATTTGATTTTATATATTTTGATACTTACTGCAATTGTTTTTGCAATAGGCAATTTTGCTACATCTTATTATTCTAAAGCAAGAACTATGAATAATGAAGCTACTGCTAGTTCTGAATTTACAAAATTTGATTTATATATGCTAAAAACACTAAAAGCAGAAGAAACTAAAATTAGAAAAGTTGGCACTGTTGATGGTGACGAATCTAGCTATTTTGTTACTTTTCAGCAAGAAGATGGCTCAACATATTCGTTTATAAAAAAAGGAAATTTGTTATATTATAATCAGATAAAACTGTGCGAAAATGTTGATTACTTTAGAGTTGTTGTTGACCGTTCTGAAAAAGAAAGCATAACAGTTGACCTAACTATTTCAGGAGAAAAAAGAAGTCTACAATACGTAATTAACTAATAGGAGGATAGATATGATACCAGAAAAATTAAAATCAGGTGATGAAGTTAGAATAATAGCACCAGCAAGAAGCATGAAAATGCTTGGAGAAGATTGCAAACAAATTGCTACAGAAAGATTAGAAAGCTTAGGATTAAAAGTAACTTTTGGAAAACATGTTTTAGAGGCAGATGAAACAATGAGCGCATCAGTCGCTTCTAGAATAGAAGACCTACATGATGCTTTCAGAGATAAAAATGTTAAAGCAATTCTAACAGTAATCGGTGGTTTTAATTCAAATCAATTATTAGATTATATAGATTATGATTTAATTAGAGAAAATCCAAAAATACTATGTGGGTATTCTGATATTACTGCATTATCTAATGCAATACATTCTAAAACAGGACTTGTAACATATTCTGGATCACATTATTCAAGCTTCGGAATGAAAAAAGGTTTTGAATATGAGATGGAATATTTTAAGAAAATGTTTTTCCAAGAAGATGAATTTGAAGTTAAATCATCAGAAGAGTGGAGTGATGATTTATGGTTTTTAGATCAAGAAAACAGAAACTTCATGAAAAATGATGGAATGTTTGTCATCAATGAAGGTGAAGCAGAAGGACAAATTGCAGGTGGAAATCTATGCACATTTAATTTATTACAAGGAACACAGTATATGCCAGATATAACAAATAGAATTTTATTTTTAGAAGATGATAATATGTCTGGAAACTTATTCTTTGTAGAATTTGATAGAAATTTACAATCATTAATTCATCTTCCAGAATTTAAAAATGTAAAAGGAATTGTACTTGGAAGAGCACAAGTTGCATCAGAAATGAATAGAGAAAAATGGACAAAACTAATAAAAGGAAAGCCAGAATTAAATAATATACCAGTTATTGCAGGAGCTGATTTTGGACACTCAACACCGAGAATAGCATTCCCAGTGGGAGGAACTGCAAAACTAGAAGCTAAAAATGGAGAAATAAAATTATTAATTAAAGGATAAAATATGAAATATGAATTTGAAGTAGTTGGAGACATAAAAGGAAAAGCAAGACCAAGAATGAATACAATAACAGGCGTAACATATACTCCAACAAACACAAAAGATTATGAAAATTTAATTATACAATATTTTAAAATAAAATATCCTAGATTTGTACCACTAGAAAACAGAGTAAGAGTAAAGATAGAAGCTTATTTTAAAATACCAAAAAACACAAATAAGAAAAATACAGAATTAATGTTAAACGGGTCTTTAAGCCCAACTAAAAAACCTGATATTGATAATGTTACAAAAGTTGTACTAGATGCATTAAATAAAGTAGCATTTAAAGATGATAATCAAATAACAAAAATTGAAGTTGAAAAAAGATATGGCGAAGTGGAGAAAATAGTAGTAGAATTAGAAGAATACTAATACTTAGGAGAATGAAATGAAAAAAATTGATTTAAGTATTGAAGAAATTGTAAGTAAATATGGATATGCTTCAGAAATATTAGAATGTATAGATTTGAGTGTGGTTCCGGAAGATCAAGAAAATTTTGTTGTATCTAAAATAACAGAATATAGAAATTTCTATAATGAACTTTATGTAGCAACAGAATATGAAAATAGAATAGAAATTACAAGAAAAATTATAGAAGTATTGAAAGAGATAGAGCAATATATTAATAGAAGAAAATACATGTATCTTTCTTATAGAAATTTCACAACTAAAAAAGAACTTGCAGAAAGTGGATTAGGCCCTAAACTTACTCCTCGTGAAGCTGAGCTACTTACTGATATTATAAAATATATTAGAGATGCAGATCTTTTATCAACACAAGATGTGAAATTTGAAGAAGGAAGTCCAAAAGCTATTATAAAAACAAGCGAAGATTTTCTAGGACAATCAAGTAGAAGAAGAAATAGAGAACTTGTGGCCAAAAGAAGATTCGAAATGATTAGTGAAAAAATAGATATGGATGAATTAATCTCACAACTTTGGCCATCAGACTTAATTTATGTATGTAGATATCAAGAATTGGGAAGTATGTTGGCAGATAGGTTAATGCAACCGATTGATGCGAATAATGATGCAATTCAACAAGGAAAGTTTACAGATGAAGAATTAGCAACTGGAAAACAATATATAATTGCTGAGCTTATTGAAACAACAAAAGCAAACATTGAATATATGGACATTGATAAATTATTAATGTTAATAGTAAAAAGATGCTATGACGATTTAAGAAGTCAAGCACTTGATGTTGATCAAGATGCACTTGATAAGTTTATTGATATTTTAAAGAAATTACAAAAATTTATTCCTGAAGAAAAAAGAACATTAAACGAAAGACAAACAGAAAAAATAAATCTTGATGAAGTATTAGATTACTCTGTAAAGATGAGCAGAAGATTTATAAATGGTAGTTTAACATTTGAGCAAGATGTTGAAGAAGTAAGAAGATGCTTGCTTTCTGGAGAGATGGGATTTAGTGAAATATCTGCAAGAGATTATACTTCAACAATGTTCTTTACAAAAGCAGAATTATTAGAAATAGCTGCACATGATGTTAAAGCAATAGAATTCTTTGCTAAAGAAGGATTTCTTACTGAGGAAGATTTAGATGAGTTAAAATCTCCTAGAAGATTAGTTGAACTATACATGGATAAAGAAAAGTCACCTGAAAATGCTAAAGAGTTCGAAATATATAGAAAAATATTTAAAGGACTTGTAATAGACGGAAAAACAGATGAAGAAAAAGAAGAAGTGGGACTTTTAATTGCAGATCAAAATCAAGAATTACTTGACGAGAATAGATTCAGAGAATTATACAATTTAGGATTAATAACTTGTGATAATTATGTTGGACTTGTTGGAAATGAAGCGTTAAGAGACTTAGTTGAAAAAGGCGAAATTAAGCCTGTAGACGTAAGAAAAATGTTTGATAGAGGCAGCATTAGTATTAATGATTTTAAATCAATTTTAGAATCAAGCGGAATTGAAAATGAAGAAAAGCTTTTATTAATTTATAGTACATTCCCAACAAAAGAAGATAGAATTGTAAGAGATGAACTTGTGCAATTTCTAACAGATATTGTTGAAGACAGAGAAAGAAGAGCTAAGCCACAAGGCGAGGACGAAGATCATGGCCATAATAATGATGGTAACAATGATGTAAATCCAGAACCTCCTCCAAAACCAAGAATAAAAGAGGTATATGATCCATGTGCAAAATGGGCGTTTTTAGCAGCATTAGACCCAGATTATTCTAAAAAATATTACCCAAGAGATGGACATGTTATTATGTTTTTACCAAATAGAGGAACTTACATTATAGAAAAACTATATGATCGTACTCAAAGAAAAGGAATGCCAAGATATGCATATGGTTCTGCAACATATGTTATGACTGAAGAGGAATTTGAGGCGAGCAAATCTGATTTAATACAAGATGGAAAAATTGACAGAACAGTATTATCACAATTGCATAGAGATAAAGCAGTAAAGAAATTTGTTCATAAAGGTTGGGCACAAAGCATTTGTAAATATTTTGGATTAGATGTACCTGATAGATATACAGAAGAACAAAAACGTGAAATAAGAAAACTAGCAGAGGAAGTTGAAAATTCTAAAATTATGGAATAACAAAGGAGGAAATTCCAATGATAGATGTATTGGAAAAATTTCTTAAAGACGAAGATAAAGAATTTGAAATAGTTGATGGTATATTTGATACTTTGAAAAAAGAAATAAAATCAAATAGCAATTTAATAAAAAAAGCAAATGAAATTGATATTACTTATAATAGAAATACAATTGATTTGCAAAAACTAGAAGAAATAATTGATAAATACAAATTTGAACCAGCTTTAGTTTCAACTAATAGCAAAGTTGTAATTTATACAGGTGATCCATATTTAACTTTAGAATTATTGCTTCAATCACTAAAAAAACATAAGAGAATATTACTTGCATTTAATGAATATATGTTAGGTACAAACGAACTTATATTATCAATTTTTTATGAAGTTTTAAAACGTTATAAAATTACAAATTTAATTTATAGCATTACAAAAGTTACACCAGAATTAATTCAAGAATTAAATATTCTTGAAGAGGAAGTTATTGTAATAGGTGATAGCGCAGTAAATCAGCTATTAAAGAAAAGCAAATTTTATTCATACAAAAATTATATTATGTATTCAGAAAATGAAGAATTAGAAAAATTAAAAGAAGCAATTTTCTTGTTTACATCAGAATACGAATATGAATTAGAAATTGTTTATGAAGATAATATAGATGATGTGATATCTCAAGTAAATGACAGTGTGGCAGATAGTTTTATATTATTAACAACAAATGAAAGAACTAAAGAAAGAGTAAGAGATGAAATAAAAAATAAAAAAATTTATATTAATGAAAATCCATTTAAAGAGAATAATGAAAAAATAAGATTCTATTTATAATGTAATAATACAACCTCCGAGTGAATACACTTAAACAAAAGTATTCATTTGGAGGTTTTCTTATAATGAAAAGTTTATCAATAGAAGAGCGCGCAGTAGCTGTTGCACATTATATAATAGATACAGGAGATACAGTAAGAGGAGCTGCTAGAAGGTTTGGAATAAGCAAAAGCAGTATTCATAAAGACGTTAGTCAAAGATTAATTAAAATTAATTACCCATTAGCATTAGAAGTTAGAAAAGTATTAAATAAGAATAAAGCGGAAAGACATATTCGAGGAGGAATGGCAACAAAATTAAAATATATACATAGTAGAGAAGAAAGAAATAAAGCTTTGTGATGACTTAAAAATAAAGCAAAAAACAAATTGTTACAAATATGAAACAAAGATGTAATACAAATGATAAAAAACTCAAAACAAGACACAGAGTCCTTTAAAATAAAGCACTTCACGCCGAGATACTCATTCGACAGTTTTTGACTTTTGTACCTATCCGTGATATAAAAAAGTCAACTTAAGCGAAAGAGATAGGTGATTGGATATGGGAATTTACAGATCTGAAATTGCAGACCTAAGAAAAAATATTGAAGATAACATAGGACAAAAAATTATCATAAAAGAGTCTCCAGGCAAAAGAAGTAAACCTCAAGAAAAATCAGCTACTATAGAAAATGTATATCATAGTTATTTTAGAGTTAAATTCGATGGTGTTGATAGAGTAGGCTCTTATAATTACACAGACTTGTTTACAAGATCTGTAGAAGTAAGTATGTATAATGGAGAAAATTATGAGCCATTAGTACAACCACAATTAGAAGTAAAAAGAGTTAAACATGAACCAGAAGCTATTATAGAAAATTCCTAAAATTATTTAGGAATTTTTTTTGTTAGTCCTCATATAAATGGTATAAAAGATATCATTTAGGAGGATTTTTTTATGGAAGAAAATACAATAGCTATAAATAGAAAAGTTGCAGAATTTACAAAGAATTTTGAAGTAAATGGAGATGTAATAGTACCAGACATTAAGCCGGATATTTTAAGCATTATTGGAAGCAATGGAAATGCTTATATTTATAGAGAGGAAATCTCTACAGGAAGAGTAAGAATAGATGGAAATATTGACCAATTTACAGTATATTTAAGTGACACAGGAGAAACTAGAAGTTTAGGAAATACACTCAATTTTTCAGAAAGTTTTGAAGATGCAAACATTAATGATAAT
>JAEEGL016819433.1_pt1 | contig 33348 bp, 30 predicted proteins | sample 9134231 | NCBI WGS metagenome assembly JAEEGL01 (sample SAMN16246548, study PRJNA631951) | gut metagenome | biome: gut microbiome; feature: rumen; material: fiber-attached | host: Bos | place: Iran: Karaj | collected 2018-10 | reverse complement strand
TCTCCCTCATACTTATCAGATGGAATATACTTTGGGATCTTTGTCGGTATATACTCATCAGTTGTCTCTACCTCTGTATCAGCTGTAAGAAAAGGGATCTCTCTAAGAAGCATGATGTCCTTAGAGTTTTCTTTTGCATACTTCTTGCAGCTCATGTATGCAGCAAGGTATCTTACATAATCAGCTCCTTTAAAAGGACTTTTCTGATCATAGAAAGAATCCATGGTAAGAGAATAGTCATATCCGTTTTCTCTTATAAGGTCCTTTATCTCCTCTTCACAGGCTTTATAGCGGTCCTCAAATACTTCCTTTAGTAAAAAGACAACGGTATTTACAGAATCAGATAGAGCTGCATCATTGTTTATAACTGTGGATTTTGCCTTTGTTTCTATGGGAAAAGCTGAAGTTATAATCACTATGGATAGGAAAAGTGCGAGTATCTTTTTAAGCATCTTACGGTCTCCTTTGTATATCTTATAGATATACTATATCGTTTTATAATATTAGGCAAACAGTTTTTGATCGGGCTACAGATCTGTCAACTCCCCTTCTCTTCCTGGCTTAAACAGAAATTTTAAAAATACTCTGAATTTATTATTGACATAATGCACATAGAAATGATAATATTGTCTCAGTTAAGTGATGTGTTGTTTTTAGTTCACAAATGTGAACCTCCTTTAATTTACTTTATTAAAAGCGCATGGATGCCAGCCATGCGCTTTTTCGCTTTCTGAAAACAGTTCACCGTGAACTGTCATTTATTTACCTTTTAGATAGCTTTACCCTTTTGTTTGACATTTAGATATACTAATACTTATAATCAGAAAATAAGCTTGACATTTGGCACAATAAAATGATATGTGTTGTTTGGAGGATTCTTGTATGGGAGATAAAAGTATTTTGAATAAGAAAAATATAACCAAGAATGATATCTGTGATTATCTACTGTCCGACTGTGTTGATATATACAAAAGCAGGGTCTTTGATCATGATATGGACGATATGTTCTTATCAGATGATGAAGATGACCAGATAGCTGAGGATATAAGACGTAGAAAGCAGCAGGAAGATGAAGGATATGATGAGCTTTTAGAAGCGCAGCAAAGGCAGTGGGATGAGCAGGAAGAATACGAGAAAAAACTTGCTGATATCGAGGACAGATACCCTGGCTTTGATGCCAAAGAAGCTGCGCTGTTTGGAGAAGATCCAGAGGAAGCAGAGCAAAGAGCCATGCTTGATGATTTCTCAAACTGGTGGTAAGAGCTTATCTCAGAAAAAATTCTCATTTAGTTACCTGAAAGTTTGCATCACTTAAAGGAGGCATTACTTCTCCTGCATCAGCGTGGCGCTCAGCTTCTATAAGTGAATCTTTTATTACATAATTAATTCTAAAGAAAATCTCTTAAATTTCCCATAACCATCTACAAAAATTGAATTATGTAACAGTTTTTTAGGAAAAGTACATAATGACATAATTAGATACCTCTTTCAAATAAAAAATTTTGACACAATAAAGGATTGATGTCTCATCTACGCTGTCAATGTTGAAATTATTTTTGCAAATCAAACTTTGATTATTGAAATTTCACTCTTCAGATTATCTCTTTTTTCATCTTACATACTTGATTACATACACGATACATTTTTATAATCTTTCCATGCGTTACCTAACTTTTATACTTTATTATTTTTATTTTGCAAATTTCATAATGTTAGGGAAACTATAAATTTAATGAAAGTGTAATTTGAAAGGAGAATAATGAAGTAAAATGAAGTATTTAACAAAATTAACAATAAGAACTGTATCTGCTATTTTGATTAGTATGATGCTGGTAATGTTCTGGGCAGGCAATATGATGGTTTCCCACGCTTCTCCGCTTAATGAAACGGAGAAGGATGCACAAATAAACTATGAGATGGTCAAGGATAAATGGGGTGCAGAAGCGTTAGCATTATATAAAAAAGGCGTTCTTACAGGCGATTATTATGATTTTAGAGCGTACACTGGGCATTGGGGAGGCCTCGTAGGACAGACATTCCCAAAGGGTAATACCAAACAACTTGTGGAGACCACAATGGCAGAACACTACTCAGAAGCTGCACTACGCTATATGGGACCATATGCTACTGCACAGGATTTTATTGATCATGTCAATGCTTGTGGTTATTCAACAGATCCTAATGCTTCAAATTATTATGCAAATGCCGATCTTCCGACCTATGAAGAACTTATAGCAAAATATAAGAAGCTAACTAAAAAACTTAAAACACCTACGCATAAAACATTTACTGTAATGCCTTATGATTGCTGGGTAGACGGAGTTATGTATCATAAAGGTGATCCCGCTCCTTATGCTTCAGCAGCTCCCGCGACAGCGGCTGTTTCTGATCCTAAGGTCGAGGCTCTTAAGTCTTATAAAGGCAATAACAATGAGTTTAATGCATATCATTACTATATGAATTATGCAGACCTTCAGGCAGCTATCGGAGCAAACGGAGACCTGCTCCTTCAGCATTATAACCAGTTCGGAAAAAATGAAAACAGAATAGCAAACAGAGCAAAATAAAAATATCCCATCTTCTTGTTTTAAGAAGGTGGGATATTTTTTTGCATTAATTCAGATAGCTTATTCTGGAAGAATACTTTTTTATTTGTCCTGCGATGTTTTAAGTATCTTTTTTCCTCTTTAAAAATGTGTCGATATCGAGCGTCTTCGTATATACAGGCAGATCTCCTCTTCTAAATATCCAACAATTGCCCGGCGGCATGGAAAGAATCTCGCTTACATGCTTGCCTGTCCTTTTTGCTATATCTTCAGCAGTTACTAAATCATTCGTACCCATAAATATATAAGTGTCGCAGCAGGCCTTTATTGTTTCCGCATCCTCCCCATACAGTCTATATAGTTGTGCCTCGGATTGTAGTGTAAGAATACTGGATATGTTCCGGGATCTCATAGATGATATCAGCCGCGGGAATTCATTTATTCTGCAGACGGAAGCAAAATCTTCAAGAATCAAGGTGACATGTACTGGCAGTCTCTGGTCCTCAAAGCCTTGGTCCGCCATCTGAAAAAGCTCATTTAGCAGCTGCGTGAAAAATATATTTGCCAGATGATCCATAGATCTGTCTGTATCACTGATATTGACAAAGAAGATAGTTTTCTTACGCCATAAGTCCTCAAATCTTATAGAGCTTGAAGCAGTCATCTTCTGAATCTCAAAAGAGGTGAACCTGCTTAGCTGCGCGGTTAATGTTGATATTATACAGCGAAGAGTTCTATCTGGAGCAACACGCACTTGATTATAACAGGCAATAGCAAAACTTTTAGGATTGTTCAATTTATGCTGATTAAATAGTGCATCGACCGGGCTTGTAATATTATCGTCCATACCGGAATTAAACATGGAAAGAAGAGATAAAACGGATTGCAAATTACGTTTCTGAACTGGATAGGTTTCTATAATCAGTCCAATAAGTGCCTGTAACAGTAAAGATGAGGATTCTTCCCAGAAAGGATCCGCGCTGGTCGATATATAAGGCCTGGACGTGATCATATAGGCTAGTTTTGTAATGTCATAAGAACTCCGGATATAATCAAAGCAGTTATATGTATCTGAGCGGGCCGGGGCCGTTAAGTCAAGATGCCTGATATCATAGCCATGCTCCTGAAGATATGCAGCATACTTCTTATATAGATATCCTTTAGGATCAGATACTACATAATTGCCATTCATTGCAAGAAGATTCGGGGTGGCTACAGTACGAGTCTTGTAAGATCCAGATGTTCCTACAGCAATGATGTTATTGTTGAGTCCTGTTTTTATTGTATCGGCGCTGTATTTATTATTGCCGATATATAAGTATGGTTCAGCCATTTGAAGACCTCCTGGTATCAATATTTAAAATACATATATTCTTTACCTGTGTGGACAGATATAGATTGTGAATTTCAGTATCAGAAAATAGATTTAGAGTATCAGGTGTAAGATAATCCTTTATTACTGTTTCTTCCAATTTACGGTGATGTGAAGATGGATATAGCTTTACAGCCTCCGAATATCGGCGCCGCAGGGCCTTAAATAGGGATTTTTGCTCCCTGGTATAAGAAATATCAGGGATCTTATGTCCGGGGCTAAATAGAGCCATATACAGGACGTGTTTGATCAGATTATTCTTTGTTCCCAGATTAGAGTAAATTACCTTATATTCTCTTTCTAAAAATATGCGGCCGGCCTCTCCAGGAGAACAGGCATATATCAGATGATATAAATGTTTATTGTCATAAAAGGACTCATTTAGCTCCCTTCGCAGATCACTTTTCCACATCACAAGGAAGCATTTCTGAGCCTTATCAATCGATGAAAAGGCCTTTTTTACTGCCGGATCGGAGAGAGCGGTTAATCTAAGAAACTCATTCATGTCATCATCAAGGCCGAGGCTATGAAGAACAATAAGGAGCTTTTCTGCGGATACATGGGAAGATCCAGATTCAATACGGTCATATGTGGTTGAAGAGATATATGTTTCACCAATAAGTTCTAGCAGCTTTTCCTTGGTATAGCCATGTTTCTGTCTTTCCTTTTTAATGATTGCTCCTAGAGTCTTTTTATCCAGAACTGTCATATCTATTTCCTATCGTGTTTCTTTAATCATAGAGATGCTTATAAAAGGTGACCACCCCATATATGAGGTGTACTGTCATATGAAGATAGTATTTTTGATAGCATTGCGCCATAGCCTACTGGTCATATACTTGACCCATAGGTCATAAAAAGGGCAATAAAAAAGCAGATACCATGCAAAGCGCTTGTATCTGCTAGTTTTTGGCGGAAGATATGACCGATGACATAAACTGTATTAGGATCTCTTTATCATGATCAGAGTATCCGGAGATAATGTCTTTTAAGCCCGATGGAAGACCATATAGCTGGGCCGACGAGTAAAGAAACTCATCCAGCGTTACATTAAAAACTGCTGCTATTTCCATGAGCTTCTTAAGGCTGGGCTTTTTCCTGCCATTTTCTATATGACAGATATATGAGGGAGAGGTATTTATTCTAAAAGCCAGCTCCTCCTGTGTAAGGTTATTTGTTGTTCTAAGAGTACGGATCCGCGTTCCTATCATTTGATAATCGATATCCATAAAAACCTCGCGTTTCAAGAGTATTGTCGATAATGCGACATTATCCTTATCGGGGTACTATCCTTCTGAGGTGATTGTAGTGTATAACTAACATATAGTCAATAGGCAGGATGAAAATATGATTAAATACGACAGACTCTGGGTCTATATGAGAGAACATAAGGTATCACAGTACAGGATTATTCACTCTGGCATCAGTAATTCTACCTTACAGAGGTTAAAGAAAAACGAACCGGTCAGCACAGAAACAATATCAAAGCTTTGTAGGATCCTTAAGTGCCGGGTAGAAGATATAATGGAATATATTGAGATTGAATAAAAATAGAGCTGCGCGATATTGCCGTGCAGCTCTATTAGACTTACATAAGATTAATTAGATACTCTTATTGGCAGGCTAGTCTCGGGGAGACCATTTATGCCGCCGGGCCTTCCAGACGAAACGGACTCCTGGTCAATAATCTCATATCCTTCAAGTTCCTCCAGGCGCCCCTCGTCGATCCATATTCCTGACTTGCGTCTATCTTTTTTCTTACGTTTACATTTTGCTAGTAAGAAATATTGTCTTGAAGTATAAAAGATATCACAGCAGCTAAGGCAGTATCCTTCATATCCGGTAACCTTATCCCTACACATTATACCGAAATGCTGCGGGGCCTCATATTCAGGGATTGTAATGTCTTCAAGAGCAATATCTGATGAGAGAACTTTAATTCTTTCTATACTGAACTGATATGGGGTTACTCGAGGTTTTCTGTCTTTAGTGGTATGACTTTCAAGAATTACATCTGTGCAGCCGAACATATGCTCCACAATACCAACACATACTCCCTCAAAACCCGTAATAACATCTTTACATTTTCTTCCAAATAATTGCTTTAAATCAATGCTTTCGTTCATTCCTTTACTCCATTTCTATCCGGATCATTTTAACTTTTTATGTGAGATTCTGAACGTTCTAGTCGCATTGTAGAAGAAAGCTAATAACTTTGCCACACCAAAAATGATGTGTTAAACTGTATACGGTGTGCATACAGCATATCCCTTTCTATGTTTTAACCATGTAAGTCGCAATACATGGCAGATATGGGTCTCTGTTCAAGGAAGAGCAGGGACTATTTTGTTAGTCCAAAAAGTTTTAAGACACGGTAACGTTGGTTATCGGGGCTTTTGTGTTATAGATTGCCCATGATAAATAGAAACTGGGATTGTTTTAGAATAATGAGAGTAGTAAAACATGTTAGTTGCAATTGATAAAGATAAAAACAGGATATTTGCTTGTGATGGTAAACCTGATAAGGATTGTTTTTGCCCCGTGTGTGCAGAGCCATTGTCTTATAGAGCAGGATCTTATAACATTCCTCATTTTGCACATAAAGCAAAATCTGTTTGTACATATGGTAAGGATTTAGATAATAAAAGCCCATGGCATAGGCATATGCAGGAACTGTTTCCCAGAGAGATGCAGGAAGTGGTCTTTATTGATGAAAATACGGGTGAAAAGCATATCGCGGACATATTTATTCAAGAAACAAATACGATAATTGAATTTCAGCACAGCCCAATTACCAAAGAAGAGTTCCAAAGGCGGACCATGTTTCATATTTTAGCGGGCAGACGTATTGTGTGGGTATTTGATGAAATTAAAGCAGGCGGGCCTGATATACGTCTTAAAAAGTTAGACTTACCAGGATGTGACTGGATGCATGACAATCTTGAATATGATTGGCCCTATTCTCCAAGAAAAAGTATAGCTTCTGTATACAATAGAGAAAATTTAGATACTGTTGTAGATAAATTAAGTATTTGTGTGTATTTAGGAGAGGCTGGAGACACTGTACATCGTATCTATAAACAATATCTTGATTATAAGTCTGTAACGTTATCTTTACATGATATAATCATCAGCGGAAAGATGGATACCAATGAATTCTTTTTACCGGATAGATATTGGCTGACCCAGGATCCGTGGCCCAATCTTATTGCTGAATATAATAGAACTCATAAGCTGCAGCAAAGCCATTATCCAAATAAAATCACTATTAATGTAAAAAATCCCAGAGGTTTTCGATTCTAATAAAAAAGCCGGTGATTTAGGCTCAACATGATTATTATTCATATAAAGTATAAGAGCTTTAAACTTGTATGGTCTGATATAGCTTATTTTGCTAAAATAATTATGATAATTTCTGTATAACAGAAATTAATCTCCAACCTTGAGAGATGATTAACTGCAGGGATAATCCGATGTTTCTCCTTCATCGGGTTCAGCTAAGAAGGTGACCGTGTGTCCGCTATCTAGTGCGTAATTGTCTTATGGAATCAGGGAGAAAGGAGAGTAAACAATGGCAAGAACAAAAGGTGTATCATCAAAGACTCATACTGCTGCACAATGTAACGATTATGCAAATAAGCATAATCCCAACAGCAAAGCATATCGGGCCGAGCGGCTGAATAAGCAGGCGATGCACAAAAAGCCAAATTTCTATTTGGATGATTACATTGCCTGCACAGGCTTTATTTATGCAATCTAGTGAACTCGGCTGGTCTATCAAGCAAACGCAGCGGCAATAAGCTGCTTATTATTTAGCGATGTGACCTTATTTCTGAGATCCCGCCGCTTAGTGATAAGTTTGTCATGTGAAGTTATCTCTTTATAGCATAACAGCGCATTATCGCTGTCATATACACAGTGCACATGATAGTCTAAATGCTTCTGGTGGCTATGATAAAGCACCATAGGCGGATATCCGTCCTCGTAAAACTTCTTTATGACCCATAAATGACCGGTCATGTCGCTCTTTAATTTTATATAATCATCCTGATGATCCAAGATCTCAAACGGTCCGTATTTGAATACAGACTCTTCTGCAATATCAAACATATCTAATATCTCCTTGTAAAACTAAAACGGAATGTTGGAAATAAGCAGTTCTGAATAGAACTACATTGTGCAGTCGGAATAACTGCGAGAGATAATATAACATACTGATCCGGAGATTGCAAATATTATTTTTTGCTCATAACAATACCCCTTTCTCAGTTTTAAGCTGAGTCAGGGGCATTTTCTTACTTTTTAAGTTTTCTTCCTATGAACTTATCGCCATTCTTATGAGTCATGTGAGTATCATCTTCAGCCACCCATATATCTGTATCCCAGGCGATCTTTTTGTAAGTTTCCAGCATCTTCTTTGTATTGGCGAATGCCGTTACAAAGGCGACTTCTGTATCTGCCGCAATAGTCAGCGCTTTCGTAATCTCCTTTACTCTGTCATAGCTAAATTCTCCTGTGCTGTTATAAGCTTCTATGAACAGGACACGATTATTGTTCTTATCAAACAGAATGATATCGGGGATCTTTGATGTCTGTTCAAAAACATCGATGCCGAGTTCCTTCATTCTCTTATCATTCTTGCAGAGCGTCTTGTCCTTGGTATCTCCAATATACAAAAGTTCAGATCCGGGAGCAAAACGTCTGGCAAAATTTTCTAATATCTGCTTCTGAAGTTTATTGTGCGGGGATCTGCCAAGTGAGAACTTAAGATCGCCATATTCTACTTCATAGCCGATATCTATGTCTTTAACCTGCTTTTGGATATCTATATATTTTGAATGGATCGACAGGTATTCCTTGAGATATTCATCCCAGTCATCAGTTCCATAGCGCCTGAGCAGTGCAGCAGCATGTCCTGTCAGTCTGTAGGAATTATTTCTGTTATTAGTCGCAAGGCCTTGCATACCCTCTAAAAATCCAGCCGCGATCCAGGGATATATAGTCTCTTTTCTGAATGATTCCCTGGAATTTTCCCTATAACCGGTGTCATCTAGTCCAGCTTTATTAGGATAGTGTTTATTTATATATTCAATGATATCGTGCGTGCCCTTATACCCTTCATTGATGCTGGTCCAGTTACCAGGCTTTACTTCTGCTATCGCAGCCAGGGTCATGACACCGCGCGGATTATATAAAAGCGGGGACATACCTATGGCTACCAGTATCTCTCTAGCTTCATTCAGTTCCTGATAATCATACTTCTCAATGTTGCGTTTCATGATCTCTGCTCCTTACCGGTAAAAGATTAAGTTCATTGGCATTTACCTGAGTGCTTCCATTTAACAGTCTAAAATATACATCATACGCATCAGATGACAGTATTTCCTGGATCCATTCAACTTCCTGTAATGTCAAAGGTTTGCCATCCTGCCTTGCTGCATAATTCACATGATTTTCAACGCCTATATAGGTATTTTTGCCCTTTTTCTTATAAATACAGGATTGTATCCTTCTTCGATCTTCCTTGGCTGAAAGGCGCCTTATAAGCACTGTATTGCTATTCTTTATCAAGAGCTTTTTGACTGTTCCGTCTACATACTGCGCTTTTGTTGTTTCGGCAGGGAATATAAACTCTCCGCCTACTATGTTTGCAGATCTGAACATCGGAACAAACTGAGGCTTTTTATCCGAGCTTATACTACCTTCACTTCTGAATTCCACGACAGGCCCGGTCTTAAATATATAGCCCATACTGTCAAAGGTTTCCGGAAGGGCATTTATTTCATCTATCAAATCCGCTTCTGTCTGATCAGCCGGTATAAGCAGGTACTTATTGGGGCCTGCATTTTTGATCCCAGCTGCCCTGACCTGGAATGTTCGGGTATTTTCAAAGCTGTCATCCCGGCTTACAGATATGGTGATATTATCCTGTTGCTGTCCTTTAATTCCGAAAAGGATCATTGTTTCCTGTAAGACTTCTTCGTTGGAAAAGGAGCTGTCCCTATCATCAAATATATGGATCTTGTTAAATGACAGGCTGTCCATAAGAGCTGTTCTGACTAATGAAAAATATGCTCCGGAAGTCCATGAGCGCGGAGTGATATATACAAAAGCCCCGCCAGGCTTTAACAATTCAGCTCCCCTTGCCATGAAAAGAGCATAGATATTAGGCTGCCCATGGACATAGCGATCCATTTTAACAGCTTCTTCTGATTCTTTTCTTATTTTCTTATAGGGTGGATTGCAGATAACGATGTCATAACGTTCTTTAATGTCCATCAGGATGAAATTCCCGTCCTTTATAGATATATGACAGGTCACGTTATGATTTCTGCAATATGTGCGGATTATGTTGACTGAAGCCTTAAGAACAGACATAACGTCAGGATCATTTTCAACATATGTAATAGAGATATTATCACATAGGCCATTCTCTACCAGATGTTCAACCACTGACGCCCCAAGACTTCCATTACCGGCTCCCGGATCAAGTATCTTGATATCACGGGACACAGGAACATACCAGGATCCCATAAACCTGGCTGTAGTGAGTGAAGTAAAGAATTGCCCTTTATTCTTTTTGTTCTCTGTATCTTCAGTCTGCTTATATACAGAGGTGTTTCTGTAGATCTGTTCCAGCATTATGTTTCACGCAGCCCAATAATTGTGTGTCGGAATGAGCTGCCTCGCTTTCCTTGAGTTTCTTACACACAATATTAATGTTACTGACAAACGCCGGGAACGTAAAGAGAAAGTTATAAAAATAGCAGCTACACCCCGTTTAGAGATATAGCTGCTTATAAAACATAAAATCAATTAAAATGGCTGCCTTTAAGATTTTTACTGATTACTCTTGTCGTTATTGCATCTCTGACAAAGCATCTGCAGATTGTCCTCTACAGTACGGCCGCCCTGAGACCAAGGAATGATATGATCTCCCTGCATCTCTTCATAAGCATAAATGGTGGTCTGTCCATCTTTAGCACAGCACGGACAATTTGAAAGTCCACTTATCTTTGCTGCTTCGGTCTGTTTTTCATATACGCGCATTTTCATTGGATCAGAGAATGCCCTGATAGATAGGTATTTTTCATCTATTCTGGTGCGGTCAGATAAAACGTAGGGGATTATGCCGGCCTGTTTTGTTACATCTTCATCCTGTAGAAGTTCCTGGATCTTTGCTTGTAACTCATTAGGCTTGTAACCTTTATTCTTATACTTGTTGTATAAGAGGCCCCATTCCTGACCCTCGGTTAGCTTTTTATTAAGCCCTGGGAAATATCTCTTTGCCCAGCCGATTACTTCCTGAAAATAAACCCATATGTCCTGCGCATCTGTATCATGCTGATGAATCGCCATGTATTTTGCGCCACTTTCAAGATTATCCCTATCAGCTATCCATGATAGGACTTTTTCAAGATAGTCCTGCCTGATAGGGTTTCCTTTGATAAAACCATCGGCAAACTGTCCGGCCACGCAACTTCGTTTTGAGAAATAAGTTTTAGCATCTGCGAGCCATGGGCCAGCATAAGTTGCATTTAAAAGTTCCTGGTTAGTAAGAGTTTCACCTGCAATATTGATGACCTTGAACCATTCAAGCTTTTCTGCTTCGGATCCGTCACAGATGTAGATGGTAAGCTCATAATCCTCGATCTGTTTCTTCTCAGAGTCTGTCAGGTTATGAAAGAACTTGTCGTTACCATTGATCTTTACAGCGAAATCACCATTGAGGTACTGTCCAAGAGAAATAGTGCGCTGCTGGCCATCAAGAACCTCATAAACATCATCTGATACCTTTGACCAGTACATGACATTTAGAGGATAGCCCTTACGTACGGTGTCAATAACAGCATCGCGCTGCTTGTCCTTGTAAACGAACTCGCGCTGAAATGCTGGCCTGATAGTAAGTTTCCCATTGAGTCCAAAAACACCGCCGTCACCGTTGTCCGAATAATTTTTACAAAGGTCGGATACCTTTACTTTTGTTTCTGTGATTTGCATAATTGTCAGTCTCCTTTACTGAAATTTGGTATATGTATTCCGTAAGTGCTTGAAGTTTCCATGCACTGTAATGAATATAATTCCCATCTGTGATTCGGAAGATATTCTTTTATTGCAGGAATATTTGAAACTTTAATAACTTCGACATATCCTCTGAAAGTGTTGTAATAAATGACATAATCAATCTCGTTTTTATATTTGTAGATGTAATCCAGTAACTCATAATCATACGATAAACAAAAATTGATTCTGTTTTTCTGTGCTAAATCTCCAAACAATATTCCATTTGTGTCGTAAAAATATTCATGGACTGCTAATACATCGTCCGAAGATATTAAAAAGCAAGATATATGCTTATTGCCCGTATAATCATGCAAATGATTTATATGGTCTTCCCAACAGGTCTTAAAACTTTTATGAAAGTTATCTACTGAATCATTCTGTCTCCAAAACGAAGTATGGTGCTGACTCATCAAAATTTTGCCATTATTTTCTTTCGGAAGATTATTAGGAACAGTGTTCATAAAATCTTCATGGCTCTTTTGCATCTTAGATTCTTCTTTTGTGATATCGTAGCCTTTTTGGGAAGATTTTCCTGATGTCACATGAAAATGTTCAATAAAACCATCTTCAGATATAAAATCAGGAAACACTGTTTTGGATTCTGAATCATTCGGCTGTACCGATAAAAGTAATTGCCGAAATTCCTTCCATTCAGAGTTAGTCACGCCATGGCCTGAACCGCCACAAGTCTTTTCTCGAACAGCACTTAATATATCATCTTGGTTTATAACAGAAGACATATTACGCACCTACTTTCTTACGGATAAGAATACGCATATATTTTTCTTTTCCGTTTATCCATCCGCCATGACGATGAATTGCATCGGTTCTTAAAGCTTCCGTTGCTTCAGATACATCTTTCTTGTTTGTTTGTCCAATAATTTCAAACTGTTCAGGATTATAATTATCCAAAAACGTTATTGGAACACCCATAATTCCATTATAATCAGCGGGGATAGATGCTATCTTATCAACATTGATTGCTTTATAATTTTCGTATGTAGGGAACTTTTCCGATGTATATGATTCCCACAATATCAACTTTTCATGTCTTTTGGCTAAATCAAGATTAGTAAACCATGAACAATTACGGAATTTTACCAATTTTGTTTCAGGATTATATACGCCGTTAGCATATTGACTTACATCAGTTCCTTCAGGAATACGAAAATAAGCATTTCCACCGCTAAAGCCATTTCCAAGCCACATACGGTTGTCTCGTATTAACGGAAAAATATCCCCATAAGTAATTGCATTTCTCGGTCCTATGATAATAAACTTCTTCTCATGTTCCATCAGCACAGCCACATACTCACGGAACAGACTGAACGGAGGGTTCGTTACCACGATGTCTGCCTCATCCAAAAGGTCAAGGCACTCCTGATTACGGAAGTCACCATTACCCTCAAGAGGAGTCTTCGTGCCGACTTCAATATCGTTATCGTCGCCGCCTGAATATTCCATTTTGTATGTAGGCTCATTCTTATTGTAATGTGTAGAAATCAGCTTCTTGAGACCAAGAGCTGAGAAGTTCAGATGGAAATATTTCCAAAATGCTGACCATGTAGGGTCATCACAGTTGCAGAGAACAATCTTATCCTTAAAATGCTGTTTATAGTGCATCAGCTCCTTTGACACATCTGTGAGCTGAGTATAGAATTCATCATTCTTCGCATCCTTTGCTTTATGAAGATTTGCATTTGCTGCCATTGTAATTATCCTTTCATACTTTGTGATTATTGTAAGCTTGTTAAGTAATCTTTAATGATTACATTATGGGTAAAAGCAACATAAATACGATTACCCAATCATAACAACCACATCATTTATGATTACTTTCTGCACAAAAATGATTATTATTCTTGCTGGCAGTAATCATTGGGTTTTATACTAAATAAGGCACGGAACCTTTATTAGATATAACGACCCGGCGCCCAGATCTTTACTTTGTTCAGAAAGGTTTCATTTATGGGAAATAAATCAGATGAGCAGGTTAATGCACGTATTGGCGGCCTACTCCAGAATGCCAGAGAATTTCATAGAGTAACCCAGCAGGAGATGGCTCAAAGCATAGGACTTACTAAGAACCACATCTCTAAGATCGAGCGCGGCCAGAGTAAGGCTTCCATAGAGCTCCTACTGGGCTATTGTAAGAAACTGGATATAACACCAGATGAATTATTAGGTTTTTACGGCGGGGAGATCATTCCGGAACTCAGATCTGCATTATTACATATGGATGCAGCTGAGCAGAATAAGGTTCTGGCTATGATCAGGTTGATGCAGTCATGACATTAAGAAAGCCGGTCACAGTATAGTGCTGTAACCGGCAATTTCATTATTTAGTAAGCCATCTATCAAACAATTTGATATCTGCTGTGTTAGAAATAAACCATTTCTTTTCCTGCGGATCCCATCTGGCGCCAAGATTTTTAGCGTCTTCTTTTTCTGAGTAAGGTACATTAAGGTAGATTATATGCTCTTCATACGTTGTAGGTACCGCAGGTGGGGCTTCATTTAGAATATCTTGTCTGTTAATAGTCCGGATATCTTCTTCTGTCAATGCGGCAAGATTTGCGCAGCCCATAAGCCTTACATTACGATTCTGTTCTGCCCTTTCAACAAGGTTACGCACGCCACGGGCATTACCAAAATCTGCACTTTTAGACTTCTGGTCGATAATCATTTGCTGGAGTTCATCATCCTTAACACCTTTAATGATGAGTCCTCGTTTCTCGGCCATCTTTTTATAGATCTGCATCAGCTCTCGATCAGTATAATCACGGAATTCAACCCTGTTTGTAATAGGGAATCTGCTGGATAATCCCTGGTTTGTCGTAAGGAATCTATTCATATCATCAGTATATCCCGCAAGTATAATCATAAGATCGCTGCGGTGATCTTCCATTTCCTTTATCAGGACTTCAATGGCTTCTCGTCCATACATATCATGTTCGCCCTGATTAAGACCGTATGCCTCGTCAATAAATAGTATTCCGCCCATTGCGCGATCAATCAGTTCCTTAGTCTTTCCGGGCGTCTGGCCAAGATAATTAGCAACAAAATCAACCCTGGTGGCATAAACTACATTTGAACGCGGCAAAATGCCCACTTTTTCATATATCTTACTGATCAGTTCTGCAGTAGTGGTCTTTCCCGTACCAGCATTGCCTGTAAATATCATATGTAGAGTAGGAATAGGCGGTTTCTGTATTCCTCGGACTTCACATTCATCAATTATCTTTTTCATGGCCAAGATTTCCTTAACTCTGGTCTTACAATTTTCTAGCCCGATCGAATTATTCAGTTCATTAACCAGTTCTGCCAGGCTTTTCTCGTCATTACTGTGCGCATAATCGTGGATATCCACATCTAACATTCTATTTGTATTGGGATCGTCATTTTCCCAGATACGCTTATTCTGGTTTTCAATAAGCATCTGTGATAGATTGAGTGCACTTCTGTAGTAGGAAAAGGCACTGGACACATTAAGCGCCTGAATAGCTCCAGGAATAAGGGCCTCAGCATCAGGATCAACTACATAACCTTTCTTAGTTAAAGCCTGTTTAACTACAGCAGACATTTCTGCTAATGTTGGCGGTTTGATCTTTATATGATTTGCTACTGGAATTCTACCCAGCAGGGCCGGATTATTCCTTAAAAAGGTTGATACTGCAGTTGGAGTTCCAATGAAAACTAGCATTGGAGCATACAAGTCGATTTGTATTAGGGTTATATCTGACAAAACGGTCGTACCATCGCCGATTCGTACGATCAATACGGCCGGCAGATCGTCTTTTGGTTCAATATATGCCTCAAGTTTTTCAGACAAGTATCTAGCCGAAGTTGTTCTTGTCATGTGGTTGGGAAGAATACCTAGCTCGTTATATAGTTTAATAATCATCTCAAGCCCTTTATTCTTTCCGACGCCATGCTCTCCATCAAGAATAATATTTAGATTATAGTCAGGATCAAGTGGCTCATTCATCGTATATGCCTGATAACATCTTGCTATCTGTATATCTAAAAAATCCTTGATCTGCTCAAGACCTACAACGCTTTCAAAATATTCGTGGCCTGATCTGATAGGGTTCTTCTCGCCGAATATCTTTGAATAATCAACTGTTTGATTTGACATAATATATCTCTCTGTAATGTATTATAGTTCCGTTATTTAGGATTCTTTGGGAGAATTACTCAATATACTGCTCGGCTATCTCCATGATAGTTCCATCCTGATAAAGAGATACATATGCATAAGTATTGAGATTTCTATACTCGTCACGGCCGCTCGCCTTTAATGTTTCTAAATCGACTTTTTCCAAACTGTCGTATCCTATAGGATTGCTTGTGTAATCGATAAGTCTGATAGTTACTGAATTTAAGATTCCGTAATCTTCAGGTAGATCAGTATATGTAACGAAAGAGCCATATGGATTGTTTAAGATATACTGTCCATCATTTTTAGCAAGGCTGAAGACATCCATAAATTCTCCGTCATAGCAAACAGCGCATTTAGTATAATCAAGCCCTTCTCTAGCAAAAGATGTCGTAATGTCATCTTCTATACCCATATACTGTTTTAATACAGAAATATCGCTGATAGTGTAAACATCTCCTGTATTAGCGGTTACTACCTCTCCAATCTCGCCATCAGGAATCACTACTGCATGCTGGCGTGCAATCTGGACCGCTCCAGTAGTCAGATCGCCGGTTACGACGCATGGGAACATATAGATCGACTCTTTACGAAGGAGAGACTTACACATCTGTGCGTAGAACTGCGGATCATCCTTACGCTCTCTGTCGTCTACTTCGGAAACAACTTCGGTTTCGATTTCAGCCTCAACCTGTTCGTCAGATACTTTAGTTTCCTCAATCTGGACATCCTCTGTCTTGTCATTTAATTCCGGCACTACATTTATTGATTCTGTTTCTTTATCTGGTACAAAAGTATCTCGAACTTGATTTTTGGGAGAATCCTTCTTCTGAACATTCTTAGAGTTATCTACTGTTTTAACTTTCTTAGATGTACTGGATGCATAATCTCTATTGCTGTGATTTTTCTGATATCTGATGCCAACTCCGGTACTTACAGCAATACTTAATACCAACACTCCAGCTGTAATAAAGCCGGCCTTCTTTGCCTGCATCATAAATTCATCTTTAACAAACAGAGGTTTTGTATTCACAGTCTTAGTGCGGCTATACATTACCAGGTTGTATATAATACGGATCGGGAACATAATAGCTGTAATACATAAGAGTACTGCGCCTATGGTTCCAAAGATCATGGCCTTAACAAGCCAGATCATCAACATGAAAACTCCGAAATCAGATAATCCTCGGCTCGTATCTGTAAAAGCGCTAAGAGCCATACCTTTAAACATATTTATGGCCGCGGCTCCTAGAAATCCAAGAGCAGCTCCTCCTGCATGCTTAGATATCATGAATACAGAAATGGTAGACCCAATGATAACAGTGAAGATTGCCCATGCTACTACAAGACCCAGAGCATTTAATCCAGTATCCAGGATAAATAATGCTCCTTCTCGATAACTCATACTAAACATAGCCAATATGCAGAGTATAAATGAAACAATACCACCGATCATTAGGCTCTTCTTATAATACTTTGACATCTCTGCCAGGTTTTCTCTGTACTCGTTATACTCGTAGGTAGGTTCTCCACGATAGACAGGATCATTAACTACTATCTCTTCTGATTCCATTAAAAGACCTCACTTTCATTGATTATTAGGAATTAGTTAATAAACATAGGTGACATATTTAATTATGTTTTAATCTGCACGCTATAAATCGTGATTTTATATCAATGATAAAGTGTGGGTAGGTATTTAAATTTTTTCTGCATAAATCGCTATAAGAAACAGGCCTTAAATGGCAAAAAATCATTCTTAATCAATAAATATCTATCGATTATGGCAATAAAATAGCCCGCGCATGGCGGGCCTGGTATCATTCAGAGTATTTCAGTTTTTCTGAGATCCGCTCTTCCCGGATCTCATCTAATGTCATATTGAGATTTGAAGCAATTCCATAAAGCTGATCCACAATGCTTTGTGTCTGAGAGCCATCTCTTTTATCAGTATTTTCCTGTTTAGAAGCACACATTTTATTCCCTTTCTGCCATGGGCATTATGCTTTCTGGCTCATTCATGATCCTGTCCAGGAGGATCTTCTGATCAGGGGTAATGTCTTCCGGCTTAAGGTCATTATGTGACATAGCCCACCAGAGTGTATGTATCTTCAATGCTGCAGTCACAGCATGTCCTTGGAGATATCATTCCGAATATTCCCATGCGGGGCGGATAGTCCCATCCTTCATTAAAAGCTTCACTCGGTGTCATGATCTTGGCCTTGCCACAAGCGCAATAGTTTACTCAATGTCTATCCTTTATTCTTCAATATTATTATCTTGAGTCGTTTTGACATCTTTTTCCCTGCACCAGGTAAAGAAATCTCCGAATCCATACTGTGAAGAACGTTCTTCCCAATAATCCATCATGATTTTGAACTTTTGCTTTATCTTATCAAATTCTGGCATGAACGGATCAACTTCAATTGCATTGAAGATCATCTGTGAAAACTCTGAATCTGTGATGATCTGCCGGTCGAACTCGTGCTTGATCATGCTATACCAAAGACCTCTATTTTCCGGTGACATGGAGGTAAGATTGTCCAGAGCCCTGGATTCACTCAGCAGATAATTAAGGAATGGATCCTTCGTTGATACAACCAGACCGACATGATGTGACAAGTCCCTTATTATCTGAAAAACCGACCAGTAAGTATAGTCGGTAGACAACTCAAAGCTATCTTGATGATCCTGTACTAAAAAATCCGTAGTCACATGGAACCCCTTTCCAATAATTAAGAGCTGTCTTGCGTTTGGAAGGGCAGTTTTATTCTCATTGCACCAGTTATTGACAGTAGCTGAACTGCCCCCGAGTATCTGAGAAAGCCTTCTCTGACTGAGGTCACTGATCTTTTCATTAGACGCATTTGTTATTTCAGACATATCGAAGGTCCCGTGCTGAAGAAGGTAATTGAGGTTTCTGGAAAATGTCTTATGGAGATCCTGAATCTCTCTCTTTTCCGGAAAATAGTCATCTTGCTGTTTCTTGTTTCTACCCATAGTTTCCACCGTATTAAATATTTGCATTAATACAAATATTCTAATACAGAATGACAGCTATTAGTGTATATTAGTCGCATTTAATGGAATTTGATATAGAATATAATACAATAAGAAAATAATTAAATACAATACTTGAATATTTGATTACGTTTTTATAGAATATGTACCGTTAATACATATAAATGTATTTAATTTTAATACACTTTTTCGATGCTCGAAAAACGTATCGAAATCTTTTTGCTATTATGTTACTGATGACAAAAAAAGAGCACCGACTGAGATTGGCGTCCGGATCGGTACTCAAAGCAATGGTGCATTACCTATCTACTACAAGACTACCCCTTTTCCGGGGGTTAAGTCAAGAAGATAATGATAAAAGGTTTATTAAATGCACCCTAAAAGGAGGTGCATTTTTTATGCCTAATAACAGATTTGTAGTAAAGAAGGTTATGATCACCGAGAATCATAAAAAACGATACAGATACGCTATCGTGTTAAAAAATCTGGATACAAGCATTCCAATAGTCATCACCGATTATGCAGACTATGTTACCTGCAAGACAAGAGATGACTGCTGGGTCAATTCTACAAATGAAACCTATATATATGCAGTATGCGGATTTCTTAATTATGCATTCTTTGATCAAAAAAACGCTAACTTCCATTCCATATCTCAGGTTGATAAGAAATTAGTCAAAGAATACCTTGATAATTATGCTGCCGGAAGGCTTGGGAAATTTAAGGATACTGGAGATTATCCAACAGAGGTAATTGTCAAATCCAAGCGAAATGCTATTTCTTTGTTTTTGGAGAGCTACATGGTCCATAACCCTGGGGTTATCACAGCCTGTAAACCTAAGGATTTCATGACAGTTCACAGAAGAAAGGGATCAGACGGAAAGTATCAAAAAGAATATATATATAAGATTCCGGTAAAACTATTTTGTGATCGCAATAGGGAACTTAAACAGTTAAATAGAGATATGCCAATTTCAATATATAAACGCTTTATACAGCTGGGTGAGATGTATGACCCAGAACTGGTCTTTGCAATTATATTAGGGCTTTTTGGCGGACTTAGAGAAGGAGAAATCTGTAATGTTCGCCGGGTAGAGAGTTGCTTCGGACCGGGTGTGATCATGCAAATATGCAAAGCGCCGGGTGAAGAAAAATATGAATGTACTTCTATGCAATTAGATTTGCGGCACGAGTACAGACTCCGTTCTGATTATGTAGAGAACGGAAACATAAAACGCGAGAACCCCAGAAGCATATATGGTCCGTTTACAAAGACCGTGTATAAATACTACTGCAGGCACCTTGATTATATAAAAGCTAAACCTTGTAACATATCCAAACCCATGTTTCTTAATAAAAATCCCAACCGTAATACAGGTCTATATGAAGCTATGACGGTGGCAGGATATAGACGTAGGATACATAAACTATTCTATGAACATGTGCTGCCGAGCTGTCAAAATAGCTCAGATCCGGATCTTGCAATTTTTTATCAAAGCATGAAGGATCACACCTGGGGAGCACATGCTTTTCGCCATTGGTTCACCGTTTTTCTGCTTTATATGGGCGTCGATGATATACAGACCCTTATGGAGCTCCGTGGTGACAGGAGCCCTGATTCATCAAGAGTCTATCTTGCTCGAAAGGGAGTTCTGATGGCTCAGTACCGCTCTTCAATCGACAAGATCGGAAGTCTTATTTCAAATCTGGAGGTAACGTGATGAAACTTAAAGATGTTGTGGAAACCTTAAAGAAATGTAATCCTAAAGACCGTATAAGCCTGGCATATTGTTGCAGAGCCGGCAGGATAAAGGCTTCATATATCGGGAGCGAATGGGACGTTGATGAGGAGCTTGTAAATGAAGCTTTTACCTGGTATGCAACGAGTTTCGATATTACAGAATTACCGATGCCGGAAGCTTTCTGTGCTTTTGATGACAAAACAAAGGCATTGTGTAAAAGGCGGATTCATACCAAATCTGCTGAGTATGTCCGAGCCAGTAATAAATATAGCGTATTTTTCAAAGGGAAATTGGTGGGTGGACAGTATAAAGACCTTGTTGATGATATTGTCGCGCGGACAGTTGAAGAATATAACAACAGAGAAAAGCTTGTCATCATCACAGAGGCTGCCAAAATGCTTAATATGAGCGTTTATAAGCTGAAGAGAGAGATAAGTGAAGGCAATATCAAAGCAAAACGCGTAATCAATGACTGGTATATCTGTGAGGAAGATATTAAAGATTTTCAAGCTTTTAAGTCTTCATATATTGGATCCTTTGATTTGATAAAAGAAATAGTCATAAATATAGATACTTTTTTTGATCCAGATGATGAATCAGATAGGTATCAATTAAATCTTTTCCTAAGAAATCTGCCTGAGAGCCGAGAGTTTATTACATGGAAAGAAGCAGGATATGGTAGCCGTAGGAATGCATACTATATACCGATTCTTTATAAGGAATCAATTTCAACTAAGCTTAAATCTTACTTTGACGGATATGGTTCGGTAAAAGAAAAAATAGAAAAATATAAGCAGCACGAGTATTTTGTGCGATGTCCTGAAACAAAAGATGTGCTTGAAATATTTGCTGAAAAGAAACCTCCATATGTAATTAAAGCGCTCTATGAGATTGTAATAAATTCCTTCGATAAAGAAATCGTAATGTGTAGTAACGATGATATTAAAAGGGCCGTCTATTATGCAGAGAATTGCCCAGAAATAATATATAAACATATTCTCGCCAGTTTTTTGAATTATGTTCAGTCGCGATATGATTGTAGTTTTAACATTCAGATCAAATTCCCAAAAGCCTCACGAATTAAAACCGTAAATACTGAACCATATTCTACGGCTCAGTTTCTTGCAGGAGCCCGGCTCGTATTTAACGAGCAGTTTATAAAAGAAAACGATCTCATTACCAAGGCAATAAATACCCCGAAGTATGCCTACATATGGTTATATGTGATTTGGCATTATTTATGTACATGGCGTGCATCGGATTTTAAGCGCCTGAAAATAATATCGCTTCTTAGTCCCAATGAAAAAGTCCTTGAAATGATAAAAACAGGAACATATGCAGGCGAAGCAAATAAAATATCGCTAATTCTCGAAGCAGAAATTAACAATAGGAAGACTCGGATGCATAAAACTCAAGATAAACAGGACAGCGAATTCCTTACTGTCCACATTCCTGAGTCCTTAAGGGAAGTTGTTGGTACAGTCTATTCAATATATGTAATTCATGCAAACTGTAGCAGATCATTTCAACAACAGTCCATAAACGCCCGTGACTATGTAAATTTCTTTGGACCTGATTACAAAAAATCTTTTGGAGACAATGTATATTCCAACAGAAGGGGCAACAAAGCCTTTATGAACATTATTTCAGAAATTGTGGAAGCATCAGACCCAAAAGGAAATAAGCTCCTTGGGTATACAGTTGCGCAATTTGCGCGGGGCCATGTGGCTTCCAAAGATGGTATATCCAGTATGACCAGTCGGTACTTACAAACAAAGATGGATGGGCTTACGCCGAATGAGATCCTCATGCTGCTCTGGGATAGTGGGTGCTGCAGCTTTGTCCCGTATATGTTGCTACAGATCATATATGGAGACAAATTTATACAATTACCCGTAAAGGATCAGACAGAAGTTTTGGCAATCTCGGGGCTCAATGCCTATTCTTCAGAAATGATGGTCAAAACGGTGCATGAATCATATTACCGGGCAAAAAGTACTATGGATAGTTTATTCAAACAGTTCTTTGATTCTGAAACAAAAAGAATCATGTCAAAACAGATCATAGGCAATATGTTGACAAAAAGGGCGCAAAGTAAACAGATAGGTGTGCTCTGCATTATGTCAGCCATGAAAAAGCCCTGTGTTTTTGTTGGAAAACAGGATTGCTGGGGGTGTCCCTATGCAATCTACGAACGAGCCTGCTTAATGTATGGGGTAGATAAAATAAAAGAGATTCAAGAAAAGAAGAATAAATCGAAAACACCCGCCGAATCAAGAAAATACGAGGAAATGCTTGATAAGATGTATCTTCCTTGCATGCTCGATATACTCGTATTTTGTAATAAGTCATATGGGATGGATATATCGCCATATCAAAAATCGATCATTGAAATTTTAAGTAATGAAAGGAAATTAAGTTATGAAGCAAGTTGTTAAAAATCAAAACGGACTGATACAGATAGAACAGATTAATTCGCTGGATGATATTTCGCATGAAGAAATAATGAAAAAATTTCAAAAATATACAAATAGCAAGATTATAGAAGCTCAATATAATGAGCTGACATGGTCCTGTTCAGATCAAAAAGTGAAATATCACATAAAGTTTGGATATAAACAAGCAGAGCTTTGCAAAGTCTGCGCGGAAGCTGAAATCTCATACGAATATCTCATAGAAAAACTTAAAGAGATGGTAGTCCTATTACTTGGCACTATTGCACTAGTTCGTTTGAGAACCTTAGTAAAGTACACAATTGACGAGCTTATAGCATCACACTGCTGTCAAAGTCTGGAGACCCGTCCTAATGACAGCAATGTTGTGTATTTAGCCTACTATCTGGACTTTATACAAACACTCTCATTTGCTAATGAAACATATATTGAGAAATGCAAAGGTTCTTTGACCGCAGGGAATGCCTTAATGAACGATTTAAGGAAAGAAGATAAACACCCATGTGCTTTAAACGAGTGCATGAGTTACTTTATTTTAGACATCATTGTAAGAGATTATCTAAAAACCGCGTCGGGAGTTTCAAGAAAATATTTCATGCCATTTATCCTTTTTTGGTTAACCACAACTGTTCTTCCCCTTCGTGTAACAGAATTTTGTGTTATGCCAGATGATTGCATTAGAAAAAAAGGAGAACTGTGTTATCTCAAAATTCGCAGAAGCCGGCTTAAAGGCAACTATACGACATTTATAAGGTACCAGGCATACAAGATTGAAGCTGATTATTACCAAGAGGAATTCGAAATTCCACAATGGCTTTATGATCTTTATCTGGAATATAAAAAATCATCTGAAGGATATTTACATCCTTATAATCTGTTTTTCTCTACAGATTATCTTCTTTCTTTGGAATACGGGAGTGTAAGGACAAAACTGAAGGACGCAGCATTTGGAAGACGCGTACTTTCTGATATTAAGGAAGATTTTTATAGAGAAATAGTAGTTTTGCAGTATGGGTATCAAATCATTACTGAGGAAGATCTTTTAAAAAGATATTTGAAAGAAGACGGATCTTTTGAAATGTATGACAGGGAGATAATGATGCTTCAAACAAAGCATACGCGTCATTTAGCCCTAATAAATTTGCTGTACAGAGGATGTAACCCAATGCTTCTTAAAGAATTCTCTGGCCACAATGATGAAGCGATGGTTTTCCATTATGCGGGAAACCTTTCCAAGATTGTAAGATGTATGACCAAGATTTACTATGACCGTTTTAAGACCAAAGCAAATGGTAGCGTAAAGTACGAAGACGTTGATATAAATCCTCTCTCTATATTAATCAATGAAAGCGATCCATCAATCGAAGTGGATGGTGGAAGATGCTACTCAAAGGAATTCATTAACGGTAATATAACAGACTGCGTATCATGTGATGGGATTTGTGAACACTGTAGTTGTTTTATTCCAGACCATGGAAAAAAGGTGGAACAAACTTGTGAAGATCAAATGAACAAGGAAGTCCAATTCATATCAAGACTTCTCACAAGTTCCGAGGTAAATAACAAATTAGAAGAACTAAATCAGCATATCTATAGAGTAGAGACCCTGATGAGACAGTATGCACAGGATTATTGGAAAGAAATGGAGAAAAAAGATGGCGAGAAAATCAGATTACAGTACGACAGAACTTAAACAATACGTCGAATTATACGTCAAAGAGAAAAGCCCTAAGAATATCAAGGTTTCTGATGTGGTGAACTTTTGCAATGAAGAACTTTCACTTTATCCGCCCATGACAAAAAGAAGGCTTACGCACAACCCCGAGGCAGTAAGCTATATAGCAGAATTAAACTACAGACTTCGCGGGCTGATCTATGAAAAGGGTGTAGTTCCAACCGTAATATCCGAATATATCGTCCCAGATTTAATTAAAAACTCAAACACACAGGATAAAGCAATGACTCTCGCAAAAGACATCAATACAACGATTAAAAATCTCATACAGATTAACCAGAAACTGTCGAAAAAATGCGAACTCAAAGAACACGAGATACAAAAGCTGACTGCCCGAGTTAAAAACCTTGAATCTAATATTCACACAGCAGCTGCGGGGACAGAGCTTTCAAAGAAAAAACTTAATAAGGTAAACAGAGAAAACAGAAAATTAAAATCTATCAATAAGCAGCTAATGGATTATATCAACACAAATGTTACTGAAGCTGCAATTATAAAACATTTCCAAGAGCTAGGGCTATTGTCTGATGAAGAAAAGATTGAGCCCGCTGTAGATATTCCTGTTGGTGACGTTGAAATATATGATGATCCGCCAGCTATGTATGAAGGAGATGTTATATCCCAGAGTAATACCAAATGGATTGAAAGCTTTAGTAAATTAGAAGGAACTTTATGAGTAAAAAAGAATATAAATATGCGTGGGATAATGAATCATTTCGCAAATGGTGGGAAAAATACAAAAGCCTTAATCCTGGAATTGATCCTACAAGAATTCCCGTTAGTTCACCACTTAAATTGAATTATACAAATGATCGAGGGAAGCCTCGAACAATAAAAGTACGTAGTTTATTTGCGCGAAAGGATATGTTTACAGGACGTATTTATGAGGCTGAATATGCGTGGGATAATGAACAGTTCCGCATGTGGTGGGAAAAATTCAAAAGTCTTAATCCTGGCATTGATCCTACAAAACTTGTGAAAAGTTCAGAGCAAAAACTATGCTATGTTAACCACAATGGCGAAGAATTTTACATTAGCGTTGATAAATTGCTCCGAAAAAAGAATATCTTTAAAACACGCCATGAATCTGCATGTTGTTGGGAAAACCCTCAATTTCGTGCGTGGTGGTCTTTGTTTAAAGATTATAACAAAGACATAGATCCTACCAAGCTCGTTACTTCATCAGAAAAACGACTTCATTATGTAGACGAAAATGGCGACCTTTGTTCCATTAGAACAGTTTCCTTATTAAAAAGAAAGGATCTATTAAGTCCACGAGTACAGAAAAAAAATCCATGTGTACTTGAGGATGAGCGGTTTCGGGAATGGTGGAAAGTAAATGCAAAATACAATCCAGGGGTAGATCCTTCGAAGCTTACCCGCGCATCTATGAAAATGTTGAATTATGTAAATAAAGATGGAATACCGAAGAGCGTTATGGTTTCTCACTTAGTAAAACGCAAGGATCTATTTACTGACAAACTTCTTTATTATTGTTGGGATAATGAGCAGTTTAGAGAATTTTGGGAACAGAACAAAGATTATAATCAGGGGATTGATCCAACTAAACTTACCTACAGGAGTAATAAAACTATCAATTTCATAGATAGTGAGGGAATTCTTAGAACCATGCCTCTTTCAAGATTCTTTACTAAGAAAGGTCATTTTAAGCACGAATTTTATAGAAAAACTTATCTATGGGATATTAAGAGGTTCAGAGAATGGTGGGATAAGAATAAGGAATACAATCCCAACATAGATCCTAAAATGTTGACGACCGGTATGAACAGACGGTTGTCATATAAGGACTGTGATGGGATTCTACGAGTTACAACAGTGATTACCCTGGTTAAAGTCCTTAAGAGAAAATCTGAAATGTATAACAGAAGTGCTGGAGTTGAAGATCCGGAAATAGTGGCTTTTTGGGATGAACGTAATATTTGGTCACCATTTGAAATGTCATCAAACAGTTCAAATTTATGTGGTCTGACCTGTCCGATTTGTGGATTTCAATTCACAAAGGCTATAAATCAGGTGGTGGGGAAACAACCCAAATGTCTTGCTTGCAAGAATGGGGGTGACGCAAAGAAATTGGATGGGGATGAGTTACCATGTGACATTTTGTTTGTATTCCTTGATTCGAAGATACCATCAGGAGATGCGTTATGACAAACTACTCTAAAATATTACAACTACATAATGAAGGAAACTCTCAAAATAGTATTGCCAAGACCTGTCATGTAGCTAAAAAGACAATAAACAAGCTTATGCAAATCTTAGACGATCATGGAATAGACATAGATAAAGCAATTAGCATGGATAATACTGAAATAGAGCTTCTTATGAAGAAGTCAGGTAAAAAGCATACCAGCAGGCCACTCCCTGATATAGAATCCTGCTATCGCAAATATGCTGCCGGAGCACATTTACGAGAACTATTCAAGGAGTATCAGGAAACATGTAGTAATGGCAAGCCCATTCAATACACCAGGTTTTTTGAACTTATGAAGGCTGAAATTGCTTCTCATAAGGCTACGCGTGATATGGCTGCAAAACCTGGTGTCATTGTTGTCTGGTGGAGCAATATCATACACACAGATGACGGACATAAGGTCTATCTGGCTGTATTCTGCTATCCGTACAGCCAAAAGATCACTCTTCGCAGATGTGATCGGCGTACGGAAGAGATGCTTGTAAATGCTGTAGATGCAGAATTTTCTGAATACGGCGCACCGGCCTATATAAAAATAGATACTAATTACAGTGTTGCTATGCAGGACTTGCTTGATCAGTATGAGTTAAAAGAGATGTACTTGTCAGACGTAATACAAATCGAACTAAGAGAACTTCACAAAAGAATAAATGATAATATCAGCAGACGCGGGTTTTGTGATCCATATGCTGTTGATGAGGCTGCTGAGGATTTTTCTACATATTATAATAATGAAATGCTTGATAATGGAAAATCGCGACAGGAAATATTTGATAATGATGAAAAACCTGTTTTTCGGAATGTAATGATTGAGAAGTTTATCTGGAAGAAGGCAAAACCCCAGTATAACTGTCATGTGCAGTTTGATGGGAGTTATTACTCAATTCCTGCTGAGCACATAAGTGCCGGGAGCCTTGAGCTTAGAGTCACTGCAGATAAGGTAGATATTTATAGACATGATAAGCTCATAGCAAGCCATGCAAGACTTCATAGGAATCATCAGTACAGCACTTTCCCAGAGCATATGCCAACAAAAGAACAATCAAGATACTTAAAGTGGAATAGCAGCAGATTCATTAGAATGGCCATGGAAGTTGGAGAAGCATGTGAATTTGTGATTTCTTCACTTTTAGCAGAGGCAGAATATGAGCAGCAGGCCTATAAGACCTGTATGTCTATTCTGTCATTAAGGAATCTATATTCGGACGAAGATCTTGAGCTGGCCTGCATCAGTGCAGTCAGGGATGATACTTATTACAGTTTCAAGCGGATTAAGCAATTTTTAGAATGAGTTAGAAAAAACTCCTGTTGGTTTACATCAGCAGGAGTTTTTAGATGTCAATATACATTTAGTTGTCAGAGATCATATTGTTGTCGCGCATAAATGTGGCAAAGTTTGCCCTAGCGGTTTCCCAAAAAGTGAATAATGTCACAGTGAACAAAATTATTATCCAAAATCATATATACAAATCGCAAGATCCTTATCATTGTGGTCCTCATTGGCCTGGTAATTGTATTCAAAAAAGAGATTTCAGGAATTGTTGAAGATGTCTTTAAAGCGATCAGAAGAGATACCCGTGCGATCATCAGCTAAGGCCTACCTGACCGTATTCCTTTCACTGTCCATTATGATCATTCTGTCACTTATTCTGGCTCTTTACCAGGGAGCCAGGATCGGGGCAGTGAGAATGAAGGCGGAATGTGTGGCGGACATCTCCATGAATTCCTGCCTTGGGGAATACAGCAGGGCCTTATATGAACAGTACGGACTTCTCATGGTGGACATGGCCTACGGCACAGGATCAGCCTCGGTAAAAAAACTTGAGGAGCACCTTAAGTACTACGCTGACAAAAATTTTGAAAGAAACACAGCAGGTAAGCTCACCGGAGCCGATACCATGCTTTCCATGAACTGCGATAAGGTCAGCGTAACCGGCTTTTCTCTTGCCAGTGATGGTAATGGCGCTGTGCTCAACAGGCAGATCCTTGCCTATATGGAATCAGAGCCAGTGGAAGGACTTATGGCGGATGTCCTAAGGAACCTGGGAGACCTCACCGGCGCGGGCCTTGACACCACAGATGTGGAGGCCATGGCAGCAGCCAATCAGGCGGAGCTTGACGCGGTCATTCCTCCCAAAATTATCAACGACGAGGGAAAAGAGGAGGAAGTTCCCATTGGCAATCCTGCGGATGCGGTGAACTGTCACAAGAGCCTTGGCCCCCTGACTCTTTCAATAAAAGACAAAAGTAAGATTTCCACGGCAGCAGTGGATCTTTCCCGCTATGCATCCCACAGGACGCTGGGCCACGGCACAGGACTTGATGAGAGCGGACCCTCTGATGCAGAGAAGCTCCTATTAGAACAGTACTACTACGAAAAGTGCAGCCGCTACGGCAATGAGCTTGATAAATCCCTTCTTAAGTATCAGCTGGAATACCTATGCTACGGCAAAGAAAGCGACTACGAGAATCTTCAGAGCATGGCATGGACCCTGCTTTTCTGGAGAGAGGCTTCTAATATGCTCTATCTTTTTTCAAATGCAGAAAAGGTGGAACAGGCGGAACTTCTGGCGGATGGACTGGCAATCATACTTTTTATGCCTGAGATAAGGGATACCCTGAAATATTCCATACTTTTTGCCTGGGTCTTCGCGGAGTCCATATCGGATCTCAGCATTCTCTTTGATGGCGGAAGAGTACCCCTGTTCAAGAGCGACAGGACCTGGAGGCTAAGCCTTCTGGAGATGCTTCTTTTCAGGGATTTCATTCACGGAGGAGACCTTGGAGAGGGGCTTTATTACCAGGACTACCTGAGGATCAAGCTCTTTATGACGGATTCCGCAAAGAAGACTAAGAGAATGATGGATATCATGGAGATGGACGTCAGAAAAACAGCGGGAAACAGCGCATTTCGCATTGATCACTGCGTTGACATTTTCAGAGCGGAGTTTTGCATAGGAACCAAATACGGATATGAAGCGAAGGTAGACAAAATCTATGGTTATGAAGAATGACACCCTGATGGGAGCAGCTAAGGGCACTTCTGTTAAAGACAAAATAAAAAAGAAAGAAGATACGTTTTTCCGGACGATCAGAAAAAGCAAGGAAGTGTTCTTGGCTGCTTCTATCACCGTGGAAGCTTCGATAGTTCTCCCCCTATTCATTTTTTTCCTCGTTAATATAATGACCGCCTTTAATGTCATCAAGGTCCAGTCGGATCTTGAGGCGGCGCTTCATCAGACAGGAAGCGAAATAGCCCTTGTGGGCTACGACATTAAAACCGGAAAGGATGCCCTTGGCCTAAGCGGTGACTCCCCTGCCAAGGATGTGCTGGTAGCAGGAGGTTACATGGCTTATGCATCCCACAGTGTCAGAAAGTACCTGGGGGACAGCGTCAACAAAAGCTGTGTGACAGGCGGGGCATCCGGACTGAGTTTTTTGACCTCAAAGATCATGGCGGGAGATGACTATATCGACATCGTGGTGGACTACAAGGTCCATCCCCTTATCCCCGTCATTGGATTTAAGGAGTTCAAGGTACAATCAAGATATTTCGGCCACGCCTGGACCGGCTACGATATATCCGGCGGCATGAAGACTGAAAGGTCTGAGGAAGAGATGGTCTATGTCACGGAACATGGCACCGTATATCACAGAGACGCCGGCTGCAGGCACCTGAAAATAGACGTAAGAAGCATCCCCTATGACAGCCTGGACACCGTAAGAAGTGCAGACGGCTCAAAGTATTACCCCTGCGAATACTGCGGCGGCAAGGTGGGCGGCGGAAATGTTTTTGTAACAGACTATGGGATCAGATACCACAGCAGTGTCAGCTGCCCCGGACTTAAAAGAAAAATATACACGATCCCCATCTCCGAGGTGGGTGGAAGAGGACCCTGCAGCAGCTGCGGCTGAGGAAGGGACCCGGAAAGGACAGATATGATCTATATTGACGCATTTTTAAAGACGGCCCTTCTTACAGCTCTTGCCTGGGCTGCAGTAAGGGATATCAGGAAAAAAGAAGTGGAGCTGCCGATGCTTGCTCTATGCGCTGCGGTTTCCGCCATCGATATCATTATTTCATTTATCATGAAGACCACAACATTACCGGAACTTGGACTGTGTCTTTTACCCGGAGCGCTTATGCTTTTTATCTCCTGGGCCACAAGACAGGGCCTTGGCTACGGCGATGGCCTCATGGCTCTATGCATAGCCCCTGCTCTGGGCCCTAAATGGGTCATGATGGGGCTTATTCTTGCAATTTTCCTCTGTGGCTTTTTATCACTGTTTCTTCTTGTCTGTAAAAAAGCCAAGGGAAAGACGCAGATACCTTTTTTGCCCTTTATGGCAGTGGGAATGGGGGTGATGGTCTTTGCGCAGATTTAAAGCATACATGACTCTTGAGGCTTCCCTGATAATGCCCATGGTCATCTGCGTAATTGTGATGATCATATGGGGCACCTTCTATATGTACGACAGGGCCATACTTAGCCAGGACTGCTATATTCTGGCCTTTCGGGCAAGCGTTAAGGCTGATGCCAAAAGGAAGGTTGCCCCCGCCGAGTATGTGGCAGCCAAGGCACCGGAGCAGGCCGGCGGCAGATACTTCGGCGCACAGAAGCCCTCTTTTTCTGCAGCGACCTCCGGCAAAGAGGTCAGGGTAAAAGGAACAACGGTGATAAATAATTCTGCCATGGGCAGCTATTTTCTTAAGATAAAGTCAGGGTGGGATCTGGAGGCGGTACTTAAGGCCAAAATCAGAAACGACCCGAAGCATATAAGAAGAGTCAAGAGACTCAAGGATATAGGAGACAAAGCGTCATGAATTATAAGTATTACAGAGATTTAAAACACAATTATCTGGTGGTTCCGGCAGCAGACCATACTCCCGGCGATGAGTATCAGCTGAAGATTCTTTCGGGAGGAAGGCTGACAGGTCTTCTTCCCTGCGACGTGAGAAATGTCAACGGAGAGCAGTTTTTATATTATGAAATAGGCTCCATGCAGAGTCTCAGGGACAGGTACACTTCAAGAGGAATGAACAGAGCCCAGCAGCTTCAGCTCTTTTCTGATATGAAGGACATGCTGGAGGGACTGTCGGAATACCTTCTTGGAGAGGATGGCGTCGTCTTTGACGTGGACAGCATTTTCGTGGACCTTACCACCGGCAGATACAGCTTCATGTTCTGTCCCTTCGCGGCTTCTGAGGGAAGCTTTGAGAATCTTACGGAACAGCTTCTTGATATGACCAACGCCGAGGATGAGAAGGCCGCCACTGCGATCTATGAACTCTGTGAATACGCTTCGGAGAGGGGCGCCATGACCATTGAGGGCATCGAAAGGCTTTTGAAGTCCTCGGAAGAACCTCCAACACCCAAAGAAGTTCCTAAACCCACTTTTTCCCAGACTTCTCCGACATTCTCATATGAGCCCGAAGATACCTGTGATGAGGAATCCGAGGAGGATGAGTACGAAGAAGATGAGGAAGAGAAGGCCTGTTTTGCGAAAATCAGAAGCCACCGGAATTCAGGCATAAAAAAGGCGGAGCAGAGATTCGGAGAGAGACTTCAGCTATTGTTCGCCGGCCTTTTCGCAGTACTGGTGGTGGCTATGGTCTGCATCAGAAAAGAATTCATTCTCACCAGGCAGGAAAACTACATGTCCATGGCAGTGATGGCGGTATCTCTGGTGTCGGGAGTCCTCTGCCTTGTAAGCAGCTTTAGGGGAAATAGCAGTAAACATAAACCTGATGATGAAGAGGCAGTCATCCATAAGAAGATCAGCGAGCCGGAGGATGAAGAAGATGATGAGGCAGAGGAGGGCTTTGGCTATGACTACAACGAGCCTGTCACCGAAAGCGCCTATAAGACACCCCTTCGGATAACTGCCTCCTGCAGTGACAGCGGCAGCCCCGTGGATAATGCCACAATAGCCCTTAATATGGAAGAGGAGATAAGCGGCCCTCTTAATCTCTACAGCAGAAATCTGGACAAGACAGTCAGGATCTGCCTCGACAATCTTCCCATAACCATAGGTAAAATGGA
>JAEEGL015630670.1_pt1 | contig 33348 bp, 22 predicted proteins | sample 9134231 | NCBI WGS metagenome assembly JAEEGL01 (sample SAMN16246548, study PRJNA631951) | gut metagenome | biome: gut microbiome; feature: rumen; material: fiber-attached | host: Bos | place: Iran: Karaj | collected 2018-10 | reverse complement strand
TTTTTTTTTTGTTAATTTGTATCGAAAATAATTGATTATTAATAACTAATTCTTTATTTGCTTATGAAAAAATTACTACTAACTTTATTTATTGCCTTTCTTTCGCTCACAGGCGCAACGGCAAAGGACTTTGAGTGGGGTACTGCCACGTGGAACATCCAGGACGGCTGGGTGTTTGAGAATTTTGAGGACTATAACCAGGAAGGTGTGGTGCTTTCTTATCCTAATCCTGCTAATTACTCTTTGACTTTCCTCAACATTATTGCTATAAATTATGATGTTTATATTGATGGTGCAGAGGAGCCCGTGGAAGGATTTTCAAGCAGACAGGCCGGTACGGACATCAGGCTCTCTTTTGATTTTCTGGAGGGACATTCCTACAAGGTGGTGACAAAGGAGGCGATACTCGTACAGGCGAATCTTGCTACTTATGTGACTGACACGCTCTCAATTAACAACACCGACTCTTATTCAATTTCATTCTCGATCAAAGGGCCTGAACTTGTGAAGACCATTGATGTGGAGCAGCGTATGTCGCTTGCTATTATTGACCAGGATAACCCTCTTACCTTCAGTGAACTCGACGCAAACAGCATCTTCAGTCTGCTTGGCATTTCCTCTGCCGACGAAGCCATGGTTATCGGTCTTCAGGCAAACGGTGCATACGTGACCAAAGATTGGTATGGTCCAGGCTATTTTGATGGCTGGCGTGATGCAGACGGTGATTACACCCTTTGGGGCGGGGGATATAACAACTGGGCTAAGCATAATGCTTATCCTGCAGTTTATAGCATCAAGCTCAACGAGACTTGCGACACAGTGAAATATTATTTCTATGATTATTGGAGAATTTATGATCCGAGTGAGGACGGAGAGATACCTGTGGTGGGAACGTCTAAACAGCGGGTTCATGCGCTAATCTCTCCCTTTAAGGCTCCGGAAACACATTTTAATAATGTAATCTGGGATTGGGATGACGGTGAAGGCAACATCACCAAGTACCGCCGCAGTTACCGCTGCGATGAGGGCAATGACTACAAGGCCTCTTTCGTTATCAAGGCAAATAACAAATATGTGCTGATCAACGCCACCATGCATTTTGTGAGCATTGAGGATTACAACAACCCGCCAGAGCCACCGAAGAAGAAAGGTGATGTGAACGGTGATGGAGATGTTAATATCTCCGATGTCGTGGCGATTATCAATCAGATGGCAGGCACCGCCGAATGGCCTGATGCCAATGTGAACGGCGACGAAAAGGTGGATATCTCTGATGTGGTCTCAGTCATCAACATCATGGCGGGCAACAGCAGTGAGGAATAGACACAGTTAGATATCATAAAAAAGTGGTTACATCTGCGAACGATGTAACCACCTTTTTTATGATGGTTTAGGGATAATTATGACACACAAAAAAGTAATACTTTGTTTTATTGTCCCGGCATCTTTCCGTCCAGCGCGTCGATAAGCATGTTGAGAAGCTCGTCGGTGGGACGTGAGAGGGTCATGTTGCCGATTTTTCTCATGGGCTGCCGTTTGCCGGCTTTGATTTCTGCGAGACGGTTGCGGATGATGCCCTTCATCTCCTCTTTGTACTTCTGGTCAACAGCTGGGTCGGCGAATGGCTTCACCCAGTTGGCAACCTGCATGTCGTTGGCATCGATGGTGTTGTCGGCGAGATACTGCTTGATGTACTTCAGGTAGTCATCGTAGTTCTTCTGCTTCTCTGCCACCATGATGAGCGGAGTGAGCTTGAAGTGGTTGGCGTTGCGGAGTTCTGCGTCGGTCACTAATTTTGCGAACTCATCATATTTTGCCTTGTCGAGATCGGCTGTGCCGTCGTGCTCCACCACGAGGTTCTTCATGTAGTTCGTCAGCACGTTCTGCACTTTCATGTCCACCGCCTCATTGCCAAGTGATCCTTTCAAAATCACATCGGTTTTCAGCGTCTGCTTGAACGGTGCGGAAAAAGGATTGTTGATGTGTCGCATGAAGATGTCGCGCAGTTCAGGGTCGGTTGCGAAAGTTTCCGCCTTCCCCTCAAGGATTGCCTCTGCCACGTCGTTTGCGTCATCGGTCTTATAGGATGCGTTGAGGGTCTTCAGATAGTTGCGGAGGAACTGCGGGTCGCGGTCACCGTTCTTCCAGCGCTGCTCCAAATCAGAGGAACTGCTGTCCTGACTTTTCTGACCTACGTTCTCAAGGAATTTCACAGCGTCGCTACCTCCGAGGAATCGTCCGATTTCTTTGGCGTCGGCATTGAAAATCACGAAGGTTGGATAGGCAGTGACCTGGAGTTTCTTGGCGAGCGGTGCGCCGTATTCGCTCTCCATGTCGATTTGAAGGTTCACGAATTTGGGGTTCATGTAAGCACCTACCACCTCCTGAGGGAACACATCCTTTGCCATCTTCTTGCACGGACCGCACCACTGCGTGTAGCAGTCGAGGAAAATCATCTTGTTTTCAGCCTTCGCTTTCGCTGAGGCCTGCTCCAACGTTGTGCCTGCTGGCTCGAACGCCATGCCCTGAGCCATCATCGAGATGCTTGCTGTCAGGGCAATCAATGTTGTTAAAATCTTCTTCATGATTGTTTTCTATTTTTATTGTTGTGGTTTTGTCGGTTGTTTTTGGAATGTCCGGAATAACTGGATTTTTTGTAATGTCCGGAATATCCGGATTCTGATTATTTTTTATTGCATGGAGAATTTCCATGCCATGTCTTTAACCTTGCCAGGAATGGCATACTCATAATGCTCCTCTGTGTCAAGGATACCGCTGGCGGGGTTGATGAGGAATTCATACACACGTCCCTGCTGCTTCTGGGGGTTCCATGTGGCGATATGCACGAGCTTGTCGGACTGTGGCACCATCAGATAGGCATAAATCGTCCCGTGATAGTATTTCATGATTCTCACACATGTGATTTCCTCGCCCTCGGGTGCTGTCCAAGCCTCTGTGGCCGGCTGCTGGCTGTCGTAGGCGAAGTCATAGAGTTTGTTGCCTGACGCGTAGTAGATGAAGCTGCCGACATGGCTCGCTGCCATCGACGTCGCTTCGCTGATGCCCGGGCAGAGTGCGTTCATTGGGTATAGCCCCAGCCCGATGTTTGTGTCGGACGGATTGCTTGCCGCGAAGTTGGTGACAGCGAGATATCGCTCGTTGCCCTTGCTCATGATCAGATAGTCGAATGGTCGCAGTCCAGCTCCCTGGCTCATGCCTTTTCCCCAGTCGCCCATGACCAGTTCCATGCCTGTGTTGTTGATGTCGAACGCAGCCACATTGAGGTCCTGTTCGGCAAATTCCTCCAGTTGGGCGGAGTTGTAGCCGGCATAGCGGAAGCGGTGGTAGGTCTGGTCATAGACCACGATGCCATAGTTGAGCGTGTTGGGCACTTCCGCGTTCCATGGAGCGAGCTCTCCGATACCGTCGGCGAATTTCGGCACACCGAATTTGGTTGTGCGTCCTTCTGTAGCGCTGAACGAGTAGGTGTTGGTGTATATCTGGTTGTCGTTGATAAGCACCTCGGAGCTTTGTCCCGACATCACGCCTGAGCCATGCTCGCCATACCAGGTGGGCTTCATCGTGGCAGGAGGCTCGTGGAAAAAGTCGTTGAAATCAAGGGCTTTCTCGATGCCGTTCTCACTCACGCCCACAAGCGTGTAGTCGGTGCATAGTCCCACGTAGTTGTTGCCGGATGCGAGCGACACGGCGATGTCGAAGCAGCGTATCGGTTTTCCCTGCAGCGGCTCACCGTTCGTCACCTCATAGAGGTTGATGTAAGAGCGGTTGTAGTTCACGTTCAGTTTTGTCCACGGATTGTAAATCAGTGCCAAGTCGGAGTAGCCGGGGCGGTCGGCACGCTCATAGAACACCATCCAGCCTCCGTCGAACACCTCGCTGACAGCCACGGGAATACGCCAGAACTGCTTGATACCGTCGTTGCGGTTGGTCACCACTAACTGAACGAAGTAGTTTCCGCCTGTGCGTGTGATGATGGCGTTGAGCTTGCGTTCCGTTCCAATGACATCCACGACGGTGTTGGCACCCACTCCTGATGTTGCGCTGAATATCGTCCACTCATAGTCGAGCGGATAATTTTTCGCATCGGTCACCAGCTCTCCCTCGAAATAAATCTTTGGTTCAAGCTGCAGCGTGTCGTAACGCATGATGGCATATTCGGTCTGGATGCCTGTGGCTGTGGTGTCGATGCTGACCACTTCCAGCTCATGGTAGTCGTAGTTGCCTTTGTCGTCGTAGCAGGCGCAGAAGAGCAAGGCTGCTGAAATAAATATAATTAGTTTTTGCATTTGTTCTTTAGGAATTTTGGGAGCGGATTATTATTATGGATATTCCGGATTTTCCAGTTTTTCCGGATATTCAGGTCTTTTCCTGATCAATGACTAAAAAGTCACAGGCAGTCCGAATTCGTCGGTAAGCGGTGTGTCGTGGGTCTCGTTGTATTCGTTGAGCGCACGCTGCATGAGCTGCTGGAGATGCACGGCATAGACGGATGAGACGGTGTTTGTGGCCTCGTCGTAAGCCGTCTGTGTGTTGTAGTTGATTTCAAAATCGATGAGCCCGAGCACCTCAATCATAAACTGGTATTTCACGCGGCTGTAGGTACCGAAATATTTGGAAAGCGGGATGCGCGGGAAGTTGGCATTGTCCCAGTTGTCGGGTTTGGCAAGGTAGTTCTTCAGCGTGACGGTGAACTGCTGATGGTTCTCTGTGCCGACAGCGAATGTGTCGTTCGGTTTGAGTCGGAAGCTGATAGTACCGTCGCGGTCGGTGAAGAGGGTGGGGCTGCTGAGCCGCTGGGTGTTGAAATGCACCTGATAAGTGCCTCTTACCTCTCCCGCAGGGAGCACGTAGTCTTCGGTTCGGATGGTGTTGGCCATGATGGCTGAGTCGCCTCCGAACGGCTCCAGTCGGAATGTGCGGTCGTGGTCGGCAGGCATGCCGGAGAGCTGTGCGTAGAAGGTGACGCTTCCCTCCTCGTAGGCATACGAGTAGTTGTAGGTGACGGACTCATAGACAGCGCCCGCCTCAGTCCCTACCCAGATGTTCAGTGCTGTCTGGGAGGTGTCGTAGGTGGAGACCTCTTCTTTGGAGCAGGCAGCGGTGAGGAGTGTCAATAGAAGCAGGCTCCAGATTGTTGTATGTTGTTTGTTTGTCATTGCGTTTATGCGGTTTTTTGAAGATTTTATGGAGTTTAGGGTCTTTAGGGATTTAGGGTTTTTAGGGTCTTTTGGGAGTTTAGGGAGTTTAGGGACTTTAAGGACCTTAAGGACTTTAAGGACCCTAATAAAAACTAAAAAAAAAACTATTTGTTGGGTTCGCGTTGCGCTGCCTCGGTCTCAGTGATAGGGAGCGGGAAGGTATAGGATTTAGTTGCCACCATATCAACATCGGAGTAGAGGATGTTCTGGCGGTTGAGCCGCTTGTAGAGGAAGAACAGCTGCCCTTCTCCCATCAGCTCCCGACGGTATTCCTGGATGAGTGCCAGCTCGAAGTCTGCTGGCAGTTCTGTGAGTGCAGGCAGGTTGCGTGCGGTGCGTAGCTGGTTGAGCGTTGCTTTCGCCGCGTCTGTGTTGCCGCTGCGGTATTCCACCTCGCTTTTGATTAGATACATCTCCGACACCCTCATCAGCGGCATTTTGTTCATGTAATACACGTTGCTGTTGCTCGGCGCATCGTATTTTGTGAGATAGCGGTTGTTGGCGTGGGTTGCAGTGCCCGATTTATATAGAAACGTATATCGGTAGTCCTGGGTGGCGTTCTCGAAGTAGTTGAGCAGGCGGTCGCGTGTGACAGCAAAGCTGTATTGTGAGTCGTCGGAGAAATAAATGTTGGCGATGTCGGCGGTGAGTGTCAGGTTGTTGAGCGCGAAGAGATGCTCGGAAGCGAGGCAGCGGTCGTAGCCTGCCTGCATATTCTGTACGGTTGCCCATGGGAACTTGTTGGAGTCAATCACGGTTTTTGCAGCCTCCAATGCCTGTGTATAGTCTCCCGTCCACATATACACTCTCGCCTGCAAGGCTTTCACGGCATAGTAGTTGAGGTGCATCTGACGGTTTATCAGATAGCCGTTGTCGTTCGCCTCTGTGATTTCCCGCCCTGTGACGATAGGGTCGGCTTTCAGGAGCAGCGCCTCGGCGGCATTCAGGTCTTCGATTACTTTGTCCGTCACTTCCTTCACTGTCAGCTGCGGAAACACCCGGTAGGAGAGGGTTGTGGAGTAGGGGATGGACGGTTGTTCAGGATTCACGGCAAAGCTCACTCCGAAACATCGCAGGAGGTCGAAATGGAGGAACGCGCGGAGAGCAAGTGCCTCTCCCTTGATCACATCATGGTTGTCGGTGGAGAAGAGCTTGGGGGTGTCGTCGATATGTGCGAGCAGGTTGTTCGCGTTGGCGATTCCGCTGTAGTTGTTAGCCCAGATGCTGCGCAGGTAGTTGGTCGGGAATGCGGCGTCGTAGTCGTAAGCCACTGCGTCGTCGTATTGTGCTGAGTAGTAGAAATCCCATTCCTGTCCGAGTATGCCCATGAGTCCGTAGGTCATCTCTTTGGCGTAGGTGCCTGTCGAAACCATTGATGAATACACGCCTGCGAGGGCTTCCTTGTATCCGCTCTCTGTCTCAAACAGCTCTGTGTCCTCCACCTGTGAGCGTGGCTGCACGTCTAGGTAGTCGTTGCAGGATGTGGTAATCAGCACCGCAGCAATAAAAAATATGTATATGATTTTTTTCATTTTTGTTTTATGATATTGACTAAAAACTGACTAAGAACTGAAAATTAGAAAGTGGCGCTGAGTGAGAATGAGAAAGTGTGGGCGTAAGGGTAGTTGAGACCACGCTCAGCTTTGACTGATGAGAGGTGGAACACGTCGTTCATGTAGAACTGTGCCTTAAGCCTCTCCAGTTTGATTTTCCTCAGCCACTTGCAGTATTTGAAGTCGTAGTAGGCAGTGAGTGTGGTGAGGTCGAGCATGTTGTTACGCTGCACGAAGCGTGTTGAGGCGTAGGTTGTTGTAGGTGTGCTTGATATATGCTTGTAGAGTGCCACGTCGCCCGGCTCGTTCCAGGTGTCGCTGAACACCCTGCGGTCCACGTTGTTTGCGATATTCACGTTCTCAACGCGGTCCACGAGTGTCTGGTTATAGTAGTCGCCGCCCATCTGGTAGGTGAAGAGCAGGCTGAGTCCGATTCCTTTGTATTCGCCGTTGAATCCGAAGCTGCCGTGGATTTTGGGGTTGGAGTCGCCTGCGATGATATAGTCGTCGGTGGTGTAGTCGTAGGTGGTGGTGCCGTCTTTCTTGAGAAAGAGCTCGCGTCCGGTAGCAGGGTCGATCCCGAGTGACTTCACAGCCCAGATGGCGCTCATCGACTGTCCTTCCTCATAGCGTATGATCGGGCTGGTGGTGTTGTTGGCGTCCTGCTCACGGTTGAAGGAGCTGAGCGCGTCGCTGATTTTTGTCACTTTGTTTGTGTTGTGGGCGATACTTCCCATGATGCTCATATACGACTGCCCTTTCTGATAGAAGCGCCAGTTGGCAGTGGCTTCCACGCCTTTGTTCTCCACGTTGCCCAGGTTTTCCATGTAGCTGGTGAATCCTGTGGATGTCGGTATGGACATGGCGATGAGCGCGTCTTTCGTCTTGCTGTCGTAGTAGTCGAAGCGGAGGTTGAATTTTTTGCAGATGCCGAGGTCAAGACCCATGGTGAAGTCGCCGGTCTGCTGCCATTTCAGGTTGGGGTTGGGCATTCCCATGAGGTATGCGCCTGATATGTTGTCGTAGATGATGTTGTCGTAGAACTTATAGGTGGCTTTAGCCTGATAGGGCGAGAAGTTCTGGTTGCCGGTGAGTCCGTAGGTGATGCGGAACTTGCAGAGATTGAGCCATTTCGCCTGACTCATAAACGTTTCCTTATGGAGGTTCCATCCAGTTCCGACACTCCAGAACGTACCCCACCGGTTGTCGCTTCCGAACACGGACGACCCGTTGAAGCGGAGGCTGGTGTCGAAGAGATACCGCTCGTCGTAGGAGTAGTTGGCGGTTCCTGTGATACCGATGGAGCGTGTGGTGCTCTCTGAGCCCGACGGTTTTCCGCCTTCCGCATATTGCTTTGCGAAAGTGATGTGGTCAACGTGGTTGTTGAGGAATCCCCATGCGGTCATTCCTTCCGTGTTGGAGTTTGACGACTGGAGCGAGTATGCCGCGTTGGTGAGGAAGAGGTGTTTTCCCCACTGGTGTGAGTATCGTCCTGTGAGGTCCACCGACAGGCTGTTGCTCTCCCCGTTGGTGATGTTGTAGCTTCCCCGCTGGAAATAGCGGTCGCCGGTCCAGTCATAGAACCGTGTGTGGTCGCCAGGGTAGAAGTCCTCCCGTTTGTTGGTCTGGTGGGTGTAGCCCACACGGGCGGTAAAGCGCAGGTCGTCAATCGGACTGTATTCGAGGTAGAAGTTTTCCACCACCTCGGTGTATTTCGAGAAGTTCTTTGTGCCGATATGCGCGTTATAGAGCGGGTTGTAGTAGGTCGTGGTGCTTCCGTTGGCTCCGGGTGAGGTGTATGTGCCCAGCACCTTCAGGATATTTCCGTTGTCGTCGGACGGGGCGAAATAAGGGTTCACACCCACGTAGTCGGAGAATGTGCCATAAGGACTGTCGTCTGCCCGGTTTCCGTTGATGGTGAGTGAGTTCCGAAACATCCACTGCTTGTATCGGTAGGAGAGATTGATGTTGCCTGACAGTGTTTTTCTGTCCGACCCTTTCATCACACCCTTGATGTCGTTATACATCAGGCTGGCAGAGTAGCGCAGCTCCTGGGTTCCTCCTTCCATATAGGCTGTGTGTTTCTGTCCCACGCCGGTGCGCAGCGGCTGTGAGAGCCAGTAGGTGTTCACTCCACGGGCGATGTTTGCCGCTATGCTGTTATACTGCTCATCGAGCAATGCCTGGTAGTAAGGGGCTGTCGATGTGTATCGTCCGGCGTTCTGCTCCACTCTGAGTTTCTCCTGTGCGTCGCAGAGATCGTAGGAGTTGAGGTCGGGCACTTCGATGTTGAGGTCGCCGGTGTAGGTGATGCGGAGCTGCCCCGGTTCGGGCTGCTTGGTCTCGATGACGATGACGCCGTTGCTCGCCTTGGAGCCGTAGATGGCTTTGGCTGCTCCGTCTTTGAGGATGGTGACGCAAACGATGCGGTTGATGTCAAGGTCGAACACCTGTTGCTGTGAGGCTTCGAATCCGTCCACGATAAACAGCGGGGCGTTGGGGTTGCCGTTATAGTCGCCCTGAAGTCCGCTGAACGATGCGTTTCCGCGTATGGTGATGTCCGACATGTAGTTTGGGTTCGACCCGTTGATATTGTTCATATCGACGACGAATGATGGGTCGACAGCCTGCAGTACTTTCAGCACGTTGCTGTTGCCGGCGAGTTTGAGTTCTTCCTGCGTGTAGGTGGCGGTTGAGCCCGTGAACGTGGATGATTTGAAGTCGAAGAGTCCGGTCACCACGACCTCGTCGATCATATTTCCCTCCTCAGTCATCGTGATGTTTTCGTTGAGGTAGTTTCGTTTGCCGTCGTAGGTTTTTGTCAGGGTCTTCATGCCGAGGTAGCTGAACCGCACGTTCGACTCCTTGCCCTGTGGCAGGGTCACGGAGAAATGTCCGTCGGCATCGGTCATCGCTCCTGCTTTTGTCTCAAGCACATAGACGCTTGCGCCGATAAGGGGCTCGCCTGTCTCGTCTTTCACTGTGCCTTTGAGCAGCAGTCCCTCTCCGAGCGGGTTTCTGTTTTGCTCCACTTTCAGCGGCTGCATGGGCACGGATGTGGGTTTGCCGTCGTTGTCCTGAGCTGTTGCCACCACTGAAGAAAATAGCAACAGACACCCCAGAACGTAAAATCTCAGCTGATGATATTTGATTGATTCTCTTGTCATATTCGTATCTGCTTGTATAATATTGCAAAGATACGAATATTTTTTTAGTTTTTGTTTTTAGTTTTTAGTTTTTTGGGAGTTTTATTGTGGTTTTGCGGAATTTCGTGAATCCATGATGTTGTGAACTCTGTTTTGGGGGATATTTCGCGTCTTTTATTGAATGGTGATTCCAAGGTATTCAAGGAAGCGGTCAGGGTAATAGTTCATGATGAGCTCGTCGGGGAAGGCGGTCTCTTCCACGAGTGGCAGCAGCCGGCTGTAGTCGGCAATCTGGAAGGATATATGTGCGTCGCTCCCGAGGATTAGCGGCACGTCGTGCTTCTTGCAGAGACGTAGGATTTCGAGGCTGTTCTTGCGTGAGTCGTATTTGTTGCGTTTGGGGGACAGCGAGTGGTTGTTGAGTTCCAAGAGCGTGTGGGATTCTTTGGATGCTATTACTAACGGTTCGAAGTCCAGCTCTGCTGTGCCGTCGCCAGGGTGGCTTATGATGTGGATGCGGGGATTACGTATCACCGCCTCCATCCCCGCTGTGTTTTGTGCTTTCGTTCCTCCTTCCCAACATACCTCATGGATGCCGGCGATGCGGATGTCCATGCGGTCCATATAGTCGTCGTTGACATCGAGATGTCCTTCGGTGTCGAGTATGTTGATTTCGCACCCTAAAAGCAGGTGGATTCCATACATCTCGCGTGGCACGCAGTGCATGTTCTTGAAATAGAGCAGGGGACAGGTGCCTTCGATGCTCGGCCCGTGCTCGGTGATGCCGAGAATCTGAAGGCCTTTCTCGCTTGCCGCCAATGCCATCTCCTGCAGGCTGCTGTAAGCGTGTCCCGACGCTATGGTATGGGTATGTACGTCTAATAAGGGGAACATGGTCTGTTGTTTAGTTTGTAGTTTATAGTTTGTAGTTTATAGTTTGAAGACGCATTTCAGACGCACTCAGCGTGCCTCTATTTTAGCTGTTTGACGGGGAAGGTGAAGTAGGTGTCGGGAAACGGCTCGTTGCGTAGCGTGAAGTGCCACCATTCGGAGTCGAGAGGCTTGAATCCGTGGCGCATCATCGCTTTGCGCAGAATCATGCGGTTGGCGAACTGCTGAGGTGTGATGGAGCGGTTGGCTGGGCTTTTGTGGTTGTCGCCTGTGTACTCACCGGTTTCGGGATTTCCGCAGAAGTCGGGGTGGCTCTCCGGTCCGAACCAGTCGAATGTTCCGCCCATGTCAAGCTCTTTCTCTGTCTGCATGTCAAAGAGGGTGAGATCGACGGTGGAGCCCCTTGTGTGTCCGCTCTTCTCCATGATGTACTCCTGGTCGAAGAGAACGCTCTTGTCTAAGTCGGGGTAGAAGTAGGTTTTCATGTGTGTGTCTGAAATGTCGGCAGCCCATCTGACGAAGTGGTCAACCGCTTTTTGCGGTCGGTAAGCATCGTAGATCTTGAGTCTGTAGCCAAGCCGTTTCACATCGTCGCTGACAGCTCGGAGACTGTCTGCCGCCACTTTGGTTAGGAGAGCCGTCGGCTGCAGATATCCGTCGATGCGCTCACCCACGAAATTGTAGGTGGCGAAATACCGGATTTCGAGTATGGCATCGGGCACAGCCTCCATGAGGTTGGTGAACTGGCTGGTGTCTTCAAGTGCTTTTTTTGCTGCAGCCTGGTCGGTGAAAGGTTTTGTGACTACCTTTTTCTGCGTTCCCGGGATGTTGAATGTTAGGGTGGCTCCGTCGCTTCGCACCTCCATCGTGACGTTGGCTCCCATGATGAGCGGGAAGTTCAGGTCGTCATGTCCGGCAGGGAATCCGCTGATGACAGGTATGTTGTATGGTTTGAGCTGTTCAATAAGCATGGACTCCACATCGGGGTAGGTGTATTCATGTCCGCAGTCGGTGAACTCTCCGAGGATGATGCCTTTGCAACGGCTGAGCACTCCGTGTGTACGGAGGATGTCGAGCTGCCGGTCGATGTTGTGCATCGACTCCTCCACCTCCTCAATAAAAAGGATGATGTTCTCGCCTGCTGTGTTGTCGGAGAGCGTGTGGAGAGCAGGCACGACTGTGCAGAGGTTTCCTCCAACGAGAATGCCCTGCGCTCTTCCTGGAAGGTTCTGTGGGTGGGCAGGCAGCTCATATCGTGGCACTTGTCCGGTGAGCAGGTCGCGCAGCAGTGTGGATGAGGGGTCGTCACCCCCTTTGGCGAGCGATGCGCTCATCGTGCCGTGTATGCTCATCACACCGGCGTTTGCCCATGCTCCGTGGAGTGAGGTGATGTCGCTGTAGCCGATAATCCATTTCGGATGGGCTTTGATAGCGTCCATGAGCTGCGGGTCAACATCCTGGAGGGAACCGTAGCCACCGCGGTTGCAGATGACGGCTTTTATGGAGTTATCATTCAGTGCCCACAGCAGATCGCTCTTGCGCTGGGCGGCAGTCCCGGCATATCTGCCCAGATATACATTACCAACGTTTGGCCCGACCACTGGCTCCAGTCCCCATTGGCGTAGTATGGCGGATGTCTTGTCCACGTTCTTGTCTTCTGTGGCGTAGGCTGGGGAGATAAGTGCCACTTTGTCGCCCTTCTGCAGGAACTGTGGGGCTTTGCAGGCGACGGCTTTCTTGTTCTTCGAAACGCCTGTGGCGGTGTCTTGGGTTTTGCAGGCAGCGAAGAGAGTGGTAGCGATGATGAGGGCGAACAACCGCCAGGATGTTGTATGTTTCATGTTTTTTGTTTTTACTTCCAGATCTTGCATGTTTTTAGATGTATCCTTGTTTTTTGAGCTCACCGCAAACGAGGTGGCATTCGTCCCACCAGTCCTGTCCGAAGGCACGGACGAGTGGCGCTTTCAGAAACTGATAGAGCGGGATGCCCAGTTCTTTTCCTTTCAGGCATGCCGCACCGCATATCGACCACCGGTTGTAGTTGAGTGCGGTCATTCCCCCCACGTTGCTCAGCCTGACGGGGTAAAGGGCACAGGAGAGCGGTTTCTGAACAGCCAGACGTCCTTCGCGCCAAGCACGGTCGATGGCGCAGAGGGTGATTCCCTCGTCGTTTTTTACGGCGAACACACAGTCTTTGCCGCCCACGATAGAGGTGACCAGTTGTCCTTCCCTGTCGATATAAGCCACACCTTGGGCGTCGATGACCTCACGTGCGGCGGGTGTCAGCTCTTCACGAAGCTGTTCTGATGCCTCTTCCAGTTCTGCGATTTCTTCAGTTGTGACCGGTGCTCCTGCATCGCCCTCCACACAGCAGGCACCTCCACATGCCTTGAGGTCGCAGCAGAAACACTCCTTGAAGAGGTCGAAGCTGACCAGTGTGTCCTGAATCTCAACCATCAGCGCAGCTCCGGCACCACAGCGAAGAAGTGGAGGTCTTCGCTGCCGTTGTTTGTCAGACTATGGGCTTTCCCTTTCTCGCAATAAGTGGTTTGCCCGGCTTTCACGGGACGTTCCTCGCCGTTGTCGTTGACTATGCCCGAACCGGACAGAAAATACATGATCTCAGCGTTTTCCTCATGGCGGTGGTATCCGATGGATGCGCCTGGGGGTAGATAAGCGCGGAGAATGCGCACGTTGCCGTCGAAAAACATTTTTGCGAAAAGTGACTTTTCGCCACCTTTGAAATTAGGGAATTCTTGATATTCAGTGTTGTTGTCGAGAATCATAATATAATTATTGTGTTAAATGAGCATATAGAGGTTTCTTCTTCATTGCTGCAGTGAAGCACCCGACGAGCAGGATTTTTTTGTCATTTATGGGTGAAAAGCGATTTTATGCAGAACCAGACGTGCATCAGGAAAGTGGTGGGGTAGCCGTAGTAGTGTGCCATAATCTGGAACCGCTCTTTGAGGGATGCTTTGTGGTTCTTGGTGGTCATGCCCTCGGATAAATAATCGGTCAGCACGAGATGGGTGTTGACGAGTGGCAGTTTGCGTTGTTCGGCTGCTTTCATCACGCGTACGCACCAGTCAAAATCGGCAGAGAACCGGTAGGCTGTGTCGTATTCGGGGCAAATCTCTCGCAGGGCATAGAACGACTGATGACATACGAGCATGCCATGCCTGAACGACTTCCATGAGAGCTTTTCCGGTGCTTTCTTGTCGCGGTGCCGTAAGAATATCCCTTCACTGTCAACGATGTCGGTCTCTCCATAGATGACTCCAGGCGGTTGAGCATAGCCTTCCATACGCTTCATTACATTATATAATGAGTCGCTGTCGTGGAGGCGGTCGCCTGCGTTGAGGAAGCAGACGTATTTCCCCTCTGACATTTTCAGCCCTTTGTTCATGGCATGGTAAAGCCCTTCATCAGGTTCGCTCACCACCTTGATGTTGATATGCGGATTGTCTGCCTTGTAGGTGTTCACCAGCTCGAGTGTTCCGTCGGAGGACTGGCCGTCGATGATGATGTGTTCGAAGTGCCCGCATTCCTGTGCAGAAATGCTGTCGAGCGTACGCTTTATGGTGTCCGCCGCATTGTAGGTGACGGTTATCAAGGAGATTGCAGCCTCTTCATCATTGATGTTTGGTTTCATTGCGCCCATCATCATTTTATTCGTAAATATTGCGGTATCTTGCTGCCACCTGTTTTTCCGCATAGGTGTTCTCCACTTTCTTCCTGCTGGCTTCGCACAGCTGATCGTATCTGTCGGCTGAGAGACACCATGCGATACCTTCTGCGAAGTCCTGTGCGTTTTTGTATTCAGCCACGTATCCGGTGGTCTGGTGGTCAATCATCTCAGGAATACCTCCCACATTGAATCCGACACATGGTGTTCCGCAAGCCATCGCCTCCATGATGGTGTTGGGAAGGTTGTCCTGCAGTGATGGGGTCACATAGAGGTCTACAGCGTTGTATAGGCTTATCATCGACAGCTCATCGGTGAGGTAATCAACTGGCACCACTTTCATCGGCACCGACGACGCCACATCTTTGGAGTTGCCTCCAACAACGACGACGGTGATTTTCTGTGCGAGCTGCGGATAATGTTCGTTGATATAATTGCAGGCATCGACGAGATACCTGAAACCTTTTCGCGGGTCGGTGATGCGCTGTGAGCCGAAAAGTATAAATGTTCCGTGTTTGGGCAGTCTGATGTGGTCCCTTGCGGCCTCCTTTGGTAATGGTGTGAAATGGTCGGTGTCGATGGCGTTGGGGATGTTGATGACTTTGTGCCCTTTGGTCAGGGCGGAGCTGGCTGCAATATCCGTCATCCACTTGCTGCATCCCACGAAAGTGATGTCGCTTGACCCGTAGATGGCGTATTTACGTTTGAACAGGCTTTTTGCGTAGTCTTTCCACAGCACCCGTTTCTTCATGAGGGGGCAGTCAGCGCATTGTGTCTTGTATTTCTCACATTCCCCTGCATAATGGCAGATACCTGTGAAGTACCACATGTCGTGCATGGTGACGACCACTTTCTTCTTAGAAGACAGAATGTTGCGAAGTCCCTTGACCGACAGGAACCCCTGGTTGATCCAGTGCAGATGAATCACGTCGGCTTGCTTGAACGCTTTGGTCTTCGTGATGTCTGTTCCCACGTTGGCGATATCGACTTGCCATACGTTTTTCTTGCTGAATCCCGATGCAGCGAAAATGACAAGCCGTTCCCAGATGAACCTGGCTGCCATGCGCCATTTCTTTCCGATGGAATTGACCGCCTTGTTGGATGTCTGCTTGTCGCGGACGAGCATCTCTGCCATAACCCCGTTCTTGTTGAGCGCGCTCAGGAGCCTGCTTGCCGCAATGGCCGCCCCGCCGGTCCGCTCCGAGGTGTTCACAATTAATACTCTCTTCATACAGGTGCTTTGCTCTTTTTATCTGCAAAGTTAGTAATTTTTTTAGTTTTTGGTTTTTAGTTTTTAGTTTTTAGTGTTGAATCGGTGTGTTTTTTTAGTTTTTAGTTTTTAGTTTTTACATTTTAGTGACGAAATGGCTGTTTTTTTTATTTTTTTAGTTTTTTGTGTTGGATTTTGTTATATTGGCCTTGCTTCACAAAATAAATGTCTCACAAAAATATTGTGAAAACAGAAATAATGATTTTTGGGGGATGAAAAAAACGTATAGTTCTTTTTATGGACAGGAAAAAACATATATTCGTATTTTGACATAAAAAAGTATAATTATACAATTTTCAACACCTTTCATTGGATAAAAACTAACTCATTACGTAAAAGAAAAGTCGTTTTTTACGATTTGACTTTTTTTTGTTCTTGAAAAGATTTATTGACTTTGCTTTTTTCGCTATTTTTGCAAAAAATACGTGAAATTAATTTCCTTTTGAAAGATTTTTCGCAAAAAAAGAGACAAATTAAATGATTTTTTCCACCCTAAGCATTCTTAATGGCCTACAATTTTATTAAACGTTTTGAAGAGCTTGTTTACGAAGAAAAGGCTTATCTCAATCCGAAGTTGACATTAAATGATTTGGCGCTTAAAATCGGCACGAACCGCACTTATTTGTCGAATTACATCAATCATGAGCTGAAAAAGACATTTTTTGATTTTGTCAATTCGCTTCGTCTTGAGCATGCCACAAATCTTCTTCTAAACACAAACATGACGTTGGAGGTGATAGCCGAAAAATCGGGTTTCAACTCGCTTTCGACCTTCCGCCGTTACTTTATGTATGTACATAAGACGTCCCCTTCTGTATATAAACGTGAGAATGTGAAATTTTAATCCGTGGATTTTACTTGGATTCCCAAAAACCAGAGTTCTAAAAACGGTGAGTATTGTAATTTTAAAGTTGAAAAAAGGATCAACAAGCTCCAAAACTGGAGGATTTTTTCGTTTTTGAGGTTTTTTTTATTGATTTTTTTGGATGTTTCATCCAAAGGCATTAACTTTGCCAAAGATTTAGCGTAAAGACGCTGTAAGTTTATTAACATTTACTGCTTCAGTAGCTCAGTTGGTTAGAGCACCTGACTGTTAATCAGGGGGTCGTTGGTTCAAGCCCATCCTGAAGCGCCTTAAAAAGCAAGGAGCCAGCATTTTGCTGACTCCTTGCTTTTTCTAAATTTTTGAAACAAAAGCCAATGCCTGCAGCTTTTTCTCCTCCTGTGGCGGTGATATGTCCTCCATGGATGACCACTTCACCCACGGTCATCTCGCCACCGTCTGATGTCCGGGCACTTCCGATTCCTGCAGCATTTTTATAGCTGTTGGTTACAATCAGTTTACCCATGTTGTTACCATATGAATGGCTGTGGATGTGAATAATGCTTGGTCTATTCCGAAAGCATGGTGACTTCGATGCATCGTTTTGCCTGTAAGAAAGCCTTTGCCATATTTTGCACATCTTGTGCCGTCATCTCTTCCACCATCTTGCTGTAGTCCTTGTCGAAATCGGTGTCGTCGTCCAGTTCGTGCCAGATGATGTATTCCCAATAGTCATTGGTGATTTCCATTTGGGCATACTGTTTGATGAGGTATTGTTTAACCTTCTGCATGCTGGATTCCAGCGGTCCCTTGTCGGCGATATTCTTCAGCTGCTGGTAGATGATGGGGTTGAGCTCCTCGTATCGGTCAGGATTGGCATTGTAGGAAATTTTGAGCAATGCGTCGGGGGTCTCCTCTTTGTCGAGGTTGAAGCTCACGCTGACCCCGTAGGTGCCTCCCTTCTCCTCACGTACACTGTCGGTGTAGGCAATCTGCAGTACGCGCTGCAGGAAGTCGAGGGCCAAGTCGTTCTTCGCTGAGAATGGCACGTCGGCAGTGTAATAGATGCTGACATTGGCAAGTGGAGTAGCCATCTTCTTCGTGAATTTATGTAACGATTCGCCTCCCACAATCTTGGCGAGGTTTGCCTGATTGGGCTTCTCCTGCTTGTTCGTTGCAGGCAGCGATGCGAGATATTGGCAAATCATCGGTCGCAACTCTTCTATGTTGATGTTGCCGGTGATGACAGCCTTGAAGTTTGATGCATCAGCGAAACGCTCCTTATAGATTTGCAGAATCCGGTCGTAGTTTGCCTGTCGTACCACCTCTTGTGTGACTGGTCTGTGGCGCGGGTGGTTACCGTAGAGAATGCTGGAGATGGAGTCGTTGTAGTCCACTCTCGGTGATGCGTTTCGGTTGGTGAGGAAGGACAGTGTTCGGTTTTTCAGCCCTTCCCATGCCTCCGTATCCTTTCTCGGTTGTGTGAAGTATAGGTAGACCAGTTCGAACATGGTTTTCGTTTCCTTCACGGAGCATGCTCCGTTTATGCTCTGGCTGACTTGCCCCACAGACGGAGAGACGCTGACTGTCTTTCCTGTGAGCATCTTTCTCAGTTCTGTAGAGTTGAACTCTCCCACGCCGCCTTCTGTTGTTGCGCTGGTGATAAGTGAGAAGTTAGGAATGTCCTCGTCGCTGTAGAGCGATGTCCCACCGTCGGCCTTAATACGCATGCTGACTTGGTCTGCATTGAATTTAGTCGGTTTCACATATACCCGCATTCCGTTGCTGAGAACCATTTCTGTGTAGCCATGCTTGAATTCCTTCTCGCTGACGATGGTTCCTGGTTTCGGCAGTTCGTTGATGAGGCTTTCTCCGAGTGCTTTCTCTGTGTATGCGCTGTACTGCTGCTGTTGTGCCGCGAGAATCACCTGCTCAATGGTGGATTCGTCCGGCAACTTTACGCTTTCTTTGTCCGGTCCGTAAAGTGCAGCCACTTGATTTTTGTTGCTGACCATTTCCCTGACGGCTGTGTTCACCTCCTCCAGAGTGACGTTCTTGTCGAGCTCCTGGGTGTTTTGCAATTCAAACTCTTCAGAGACGATGGGTTCTCCCGTTAGGAAGTTGTTGACGCACTTGTTGACGAAATAGGAGTTCCGTCTGTCGTTGCGTTCCTTATACCGGCGTTCCGCTGCGTTGAGGTAGATTTTCTTCGCACGGTCCAATTCTGTCTGTACGAATCCGTGCTGCCGTATTCTCTCCAGTGCCGCGGTTGCAGCGAAGAGTCCTCCGATGATGTTGTCCTGTTTGCAGCTGACGCTGAGCGAGAACGCCTCTTTCGTACGGCTGAGGAAAAAATCGCCGTCATGTCCCGACGCACTCATAAATGGAGCGTTAGGCTGCTGACGAATTTCAGCCAGCCGGCTGTTGGTCATATAGGCGATGAGGTCGGCGATGTAGTCGTCCCTAAGATACTTGTATGAGTTTTTCTGGTCGTCAGGAGTGGGGTCATGCTTCATGTAAAGATGTGCCAGAACGATAGGCTGCTCTGTGTCTTTCTGTATGGCCACGATCATCTTGTCGTTATCGCTGACCGGATAGTAAATACGCTCAGCAGGATCCACAGGTTTGGGTATTTTGGAGAAAAGCTTCCTTATTTTCTTCTCCACTTTCTTCACGTCGAAATCTCCGACTACGATGATTGCCTGCAGGTCGGGACGGTACCATTTCTCATAGTAGTCCTTGAGGTCCTGATAGGGGAAGTTTCTGACGATGTCCATCGAGCCGATTGGCATACAGTCCTCGTATTTGCTTCCTTTGTAGACTGTAGGCATAGCGTCCTCCATCATGCGCTGCATAGCCATTCCGGCACGTCGCGTGCGCCATTCTTCTTCGATGACACCCCGTTCCTTGTCTATTTCCTGGTCTTCAAGCAGGATATAATGGCTCCAGTCGTTGAGCACGAGCAGACAGGAGTCAATCACACCTTCGCGGCTGATTGGAGCCGAACCGATATGGTATACAGTCTGGTCTACAGACGTATAGGCGTTGAGGTTGGCACCGAACTTCACACCGATGGTCTCACACCAGGGAACGATGCCCAGTTGCTTTCCTTTTCCAGGAAAGTGTTTTGTGCCGTTGAAAGCCATGTGCTCCAGAAAGTGGGCGAGTCCCCTCTGACGGGGTTCTTCAAGGATGGAACCCACCCGCTGTGCAATGTAGAAATCCGCCAGTCCTTTCTCCTTGCCGTTATGTCGGATGTAATAAGTCAGCCCGTTGTCAAGTTTGCCTGTGACAAAGGTGTTGTCAGAAGGCAGTTGTGCAGCCGCCGAAAACGGCAGCAGCGCAACTGCGATGATTAAAGAAAAATATTTTCTCATAATTCAGTTTTTTCCTGTTGTTTCAGTAATAAAAGCGGAAGTGAAAGTGAATTATCTCAAGAAAGAAGGGACAGCCTCTGGCTCAAAGTCGTTAGCAGAGTCGTTGGTGTCGATATACTTGCCCTTCGCGTCCATCTTTCTGATGACAGACTTGTTGTAACGGGTCTTGTCTTTGTCTTCCTTGCCGCAGTAAGTCCAGCTCTTGTCGATGGAGGCGTCAAGCACGTTCCATTGCCATTCGGTCTCAACACAGAGGTTCACACCGTCGAGAATCCAGGAGTTAGGCACTTTGAAAGTGTCTGTGGTCTGGTCGAACGTCCACTCCTGGAACGTCCATGTGTAAGAGGCTGTGTAAGCGTAGTTCTCAAGCCAGTTTTCTTTTGTTTCCTTCATTTTTGCAATGGCGTATGAATGGAATCCTCTGTTGTGGAATCCATATACAGATGCCGTATAGCAATACCATTTGTCGAGGTTCTTAGCTGGTCCGTCAGTGTCAGTGAAACTCGGGTTGGATGACTCATCGAAGAACTCATAGTCTGCCCCGCTGAGGTCGAACGAGTTGGCGTTAGCTTCTGTGTGGTTGATGGCGTTGATGGCAAGCACGAGAGATTTCCCTGGTTCCACAGCCACCTCTTTTCCGTTTCCCGGAATCATATATACAGCATCAACCGAGAACGCCTCGCTCATGATGTCAGGTGTGTATTCCTGCTTGTCCACGGTCATGAATTCAGATTCCAGCACAGCGATGCTGTCTGCATAGAGCGTCACGTCACTGTTGTTGGTGATAATCATGTACTGGTCGTTTCCATACTGCTCTTCCTCAGGAGTGGTGGTACCCGTGAAGAAGATTTCGCTGATGACGAATCCACCCTGAGCGGTGAACGATGAAATGCTGATTTTCATGTTCGGGTTCTGTCGGCTGAGAGCTACTCCGTCGGATTTCACGTCGAAGTCTTTCTGTCCTGCCACACCGTTAAGCTCAAAGTCGAGGTGTCCGGTTGCGCTCACGTTATAAGTTCCTTCCTCCATGTTGTTGAGTGCGAGAGAAAAGTCGTTTCCGTCCTGCACGAACTGATCGCCGGTGAAAGTGAAAGTCTTGTTTGTTTTTACGTTGGTGATTGTCATGTTGAGGTTCGAGAGAGCCACCTCTTTGAGGTTCATCGGTGTCTCAAGCACGAGTGTTGACTCTTTCACGGTTGGTACATCGTCGTCGTCAGAGCAAGCAACGAATGTGACTGCGAATGCAAGCATGGCCAGCATGCTGAGTAAAAAGTTTTTCTTCATTTTTGTTTTGATTTTAAATGGTTCTTATATGGTTGATTTGAAGTTTCAGTTGTTTGGGACCGGGAGTTCTGGAAATGATTTCAGAATGCGGCTCCGATAGAAATGTTTAGGCTGATTCTTGTGGCATCCGCTGAGCAGAATACCGTTCCGGCATTGAGCGATGCAAACAGACCATATCTTGGATCTTTGAGTTTGTGGTCCGCTCTGATGCCCAGTTGCAATGTGGTGTAGCTGGCCTTTGCAAAATCATACCTGTGGTTGATGTATTCGGCCGTGCCTATGCTGAGGTCGGCGAATGGCATGTCAATCTTGTCGTCGATGCCGGCGGCTGTCGCCGCAAGAGCGTCGATTCGCAGCGTTAGCGGTTTGGAAGGTGCGATGAACAGTTGCCCCTTGAGCTCTCCGAATATGTGGCTGGACTCGAGTGCGCGTTGCGGCCACACGTATTCCTCCTGTTGGTTTACATATCCGGCTTTGATTTGTGCGTTCCAGTTTCTTTTTCCATAGATGGCACTTGCGTATGCGTTTGTGGCATGGTTTTTATACATTGTGAGCCGTCCGATGGTAGGGTAGGCGTTGACTTCCGACTTACCCCCGATACGCTCATCGCCAGTTCTGCGCTCATAATCTGCATGGAGAAAGAAGGCGGTTCTTGTGATGCCTTCCCGTTTCCATCCTACGTTACCGCTGACAGATTCATTGTAGATGTCGGTGAGTGGCATGGAGTTGAAGTCCGCAAGCACTCGGTGATATCTTCTCTGTTTCAGCAACAAGTCAGCAAATATGCCATTGCCCGACTTTGGCATGGTGTTTGCCGCGATGCTGATTCCACCTCCGTTGAAATAAAGCCTCCGTTTGTCGCCAGAGAAGCGGGTGTAGTAGGTCCCCAATCCCGTCATCTGGTATTCCGGGCTGATTCCCAACTCGTTGTAGAAGTCCACGCTGTTCGTCTGTTTGTAAAAGTTGCCCTCGAATGAGAGCCCGACATTCTGTCTTCCCCATGTTCTGGCTGCTCCCGCTCTCATGGTCAGGTCGGTGGCGATTCCCCTCATACGTGGGTCTCGGTCGCGGAATTCATGTTCCGCCCTAAAAAGTATTTCCGCTCCCAGGCTGATTTTCTTGAGTTCGGTGGCATAGGCCCCGGAAAAATAATATCCCTCTTTCTTTGTGTCTCCTCCGATGGTGTCGGCCAGCACGTATGGCTTGAGCAGTTCGTAATCAGAGCTGGAGTTCCAGCAGATGTTCTTGACTGTACCGTTCATATAGGCCGCGCTTCCCCATACGGATGTCTTTTCCGACAACTTCAGGAACGTGTTGACCCCGACAGATGGAAGTGTGTGGCTTTCACCCAGTTCCTGGGTGAAAGGCTTGTTCTCGTGCCTGAAGTCGAAAGCAATTCCAATCTGAGTCAGCGAATGGTTGAATGCATCTTTGTGGATGGCCGGATTCATCCAAGCCGGTTGCTCGGTTGTTCTCCACAGGGAAGTTCTCTCCACGATGGCAGAGTCTGGGGTTTCTGCCGCAGCGTGGGTGGTGGATAAGACGAGCAGTATGAGTATGTTTTTTATCATTTGTGTTTTTTGTCATTAGGTGGTCATACCTGCTCAGTCGAGCAGAATGGCTTTGAGAGTGACGATATTGGTGGTTTTGTCCATCAGCTCAGCATAGTCGGTTTGAGCCCGGAACTGGCGCATGACGAGGTTGTGTCCCGTGTCGTAGTAGCTGAGCACACCCTCGATGCTGATGAGGTATGGTCCTCTGAGCAGCTCAACCGAGATGGTTGTGCCGTTGAAATTGGCAGAGGTGGTTTCCCGTCTTGAGTTGATGTTGGTGAATACCGCTTGTCCCTGAACTCTTTCCAACGTTTCGGCTGCGTCGGTGGTGATGGCCACTGTCGCGGTTGTGAAGAGGTCGTCTTCTTCCTGGTGGCAGGCGATGGTGCATCCAAGAATGATGATTATTAGTAGAAGTTTGATAAATTGTCTCATAATTTGACGTTCATTTCAAGTCCGAAATATGGTGTAACGTGCCTGCGGATGGTGGCTCCGTGTACTTTGTAACTTGGTGTGCAGTCGATAAGTTTATTGCAGAACATGGCCACGTAGAGGCGGTCGTTGAGCAGTTTCTTTGTCACTTTGAAGTTGAGATTCATGGAGAATGGTACTTTTTGTTTCTCATAGAGCGACTCCGTGTTGTTTCTGACGAGCCATCTGAGGTAAGTGTCATTCTCGAATTCTGGTTGCCAGTCGTGAATGCTACCATCGGGTGCGATATACTGGTTTGGGTAGTTGCTGACTGGTTTTCGCTTTGACGTGGTGAACCATAGGCACTGAGCAGAGAGAGAGAACCCGAGTCTGAGCTTAGGCACATCGGTGTCAGCCGTGAAGTTCGTGTTGAACATCTCCCTTACTGAACCGTCATTGTCATTATAAAGTCCCACGTACTGAATCTGTTTACCGTTAATAATCTGGCTGGGGCGGTAGGTGTCCTGTATAGAGTTGTTGTAGGTCGTTTTGAAATAAGCTCCGTTGATGGTGAACCTGGTGAGAATGACTGGAACTCTGACACTTTCGAACGTGTATTCAAGCCCTTCCTTGAGCGTAAGGCTGCCGTTGGTGTAGTTGCTGTAGCCCATGAGTTCGTCTTCCTCGGTGTAAGGGAGATCAGCGAGTTGAGGTTGAGACGTGATGGATGCCGCGTCGATTCCCGATGTGTCGTATTTCTTGTAATGATAGCTTTCGTAATATCCCTGGCTTCTGAATCCGGATGTCATCTTCTCTCTGAACCAGGTGACGGACAGTCGGTTCCCTCCGATGTTGAGGTCAGCACTCAGTTCCGTCTTCTTGTTGCGTGCCGGCTTCAGCTGAATGTTGCGAGGGTCGCGAACGTAGGTCATGAGGTTGATGCGCCTGTAATCCGGGTTATCGTGATAGTAGTTGAGCTGTACGAGGTCGATATAGAGTTTGTCGGGAAAGAGCTGCTCCATGGTTGGTGTCTTGGTGTGGAGTCCGAGTCCTCCTGAGATTCTCAGGAACGAAGGCTTTCCGAATAGCGTGAATCTTGGAAACGTGTATCCGATATTCGCACGTGGATCGGCATAGAATGTTCCGTGCATTTTGTAGACAGACGGCAGATTGAGCATTTCGGTGGCTCGGATGCCTGCTACGATGTCGAATGTGCCGATGTCGCTCTGCCATTTGAGTGTCTCCTCTGCATAGAAAGAAATCCGTTGGCTCGACGGAATATCAGATAGTTTGCGTTGTCTTGTCGCCATGCCTGTGTAAATAGGCCGGGTGGGGTCAAACACCTGTCCTTTTCCGAAATTTTTGTCAATGCTCCAGTCGGCTCCTACGAGTAGGGTGTTGAGCAAGATTGTAGACGGAATCTGGAACTTGGCATTGAGTTTGGCAAACTCGGTGAGAGGCTTTCCATCCACTTCGTGATGCCCCGTATATTTATAAGGTAGTATATATGCGTCGTTTTCTCCCTCGGTGGTTGACATCGGAGCGACGGTAAGCCTTGACAACTGTACAAATCGTGTCCGTTCGATGAGGTCGTGGTCGTAGGCTACTGACACAGTGGCGTTGAGAGTTTTGAAGATGCTGTTGGTTCTCTTGCTCTTTAGTTCGAATGAGGAAGAGAAAGCATAGCGGTTGTAGCTCGACTTGTAGTTGTCTTCTGTGTTGTTGTTAAGGTCCGGGTCTTCCTTGTCGTTGTCGAAGGATCCTGTGTAGTCGATGTTGGTCGACAGGGAGAGAATGTTGTGCTGCTTATCCCATTGTTTGTTGAGTCTGGCAGAGAGTGTCACCCGCTTGTAGTTCTCGAGTCGGTTGCGGGGGTCTGCCTTGGAATTGAGATAGTCGGCGCTGATGTTGAGGCTGAGTCTTCGTTCTTTCCACTCGAATCCTTTGGCTGCATAGAAGAGTTTGGAGCTCATATCGGCTTTCACGCGTGCCTGAATGTCGTTACCGCCTTTCCGTCTTTCAATCTTGATGAGTCCGCTTGTGAGGTCACCGTATTCCACGGATGGGATGCCTCTGACAATCTCAACTTTATCAATGTCGTCAGTTGCGATGCTTCGCATGTCAACACCGTAGTTGACATAATCGCGGCTGGTGGACTGCAAGTCCCACGCCCCGCTTAGGTATTGCATGTTGGCGTTGGTGCTGATGGGAGCTCCGTCGATCATGAAACTGGTGCCGAGCGAGGATGTGGCATAGTTGGAACTGCCAGCTGCAATCTCCCTAAGTGCGATTATGTTAGGTGAGCTGAACGAAGGGTCGTGACTGCGGCCTCCTGGCAGCAGCTCAAGCAAGTCGGCGAAGCTTGAAGGCTGCAGATGCTCCATCGCATGTTTCTCGATGACAGAGGAAGTGGTAAGTCCTTTTGACTCTTGTGCGGTGACAACCACCTCTCCCAACTTTTTTATTTCGGTCTGAAGAAGGTAAACACCGTCGGAGGTTAAAGGCGTAGTAAGTGATGTATATCCTAAATAACTGATTTTTATTTTGTTTATCACTTTATTTAGCGTAAACCTTCCTTCATTGTCGGTAATAGCCACATTTTTCTCAGTCTCGGCATCACTGACGACAGCACCTATAACTGGTTCACTTGTTTCTTTATCAAGGACAACTCCTGTCCCTATGGTCTGTGAGTTAATGCAATTACTTGAAAATAAGAATAATATAAATAATAATGAGCGCATCCTAATTGATTGATATTTTCGGATGCAAAGTTATAGGTTTCTTTTTTTTTTGTCAATACTCAAAATTGAGTAAATTTTCGCAATGAATGGGTATGCTTTTTCCTGGCTTCGTCACTCATTTCTAACTATAATCATAACTTATTTATATAAAGTTATTTGTAACTTTGCGCCTCCCAAAACAGGGAGGCGCAAAAGGTTTTTTAACATATTATGGAATAAAAAAGCGGTGGGCAGTTGACCCCCCAAAAAACCATCCGGATGATTCATCCGGATGGTTAGGGTTGCAGCGGTGTTGCTACATGTATGAGAAAGCAACAAATGAACTATGGTTCGTAAGTGTAAGTATCGGTGATGCTCTCTTTAAATTCTTTGCCACCGATGGTGATTGTGCCACAAGTGCCTCTCTCTCCTGCTCCGATGGTTGGCTGTCCTTCCTCTGCTTTCTGCACTGCAGAAATCTTGTCCACGGTGTTGTCGATGGTGATGTTGCCGCAAGAACTGTATCCACCGCTTCCGATGGCTGCTCCACGAACACCACTGGCTGTTACAGTTCCCCATTTTATCGTGATGTCGCCGCAAGAGCAGCCATTTCCACCGCTACCAATACCAGCAGCCGAATTACCGGCATTGGCAGTGATGTTTCCGCCAAGGATCAGCATTGGCGTACTTGTGACATGGATGCAAAGATAAGAAAAAAATGACGATATTACTTATTTTTTGTTATTTTTTTTATGGAGATTCAAATTCGAGTTGAGTGAAAAACTATAAATTCCTGTAATTCTTGTAAATAAAAAAGAAATCGATTTAGTAGCCGAATATCTGTTCGAGTGTGAGGATGTTGACCTTGCCGAGGGCATTGAGCCGTTCCATGTCGAGGTCTTCGATATTGCCGAGGATGATGTATCTGTATTTGCGTCCGGCCACGTTGTTCTGTGCGAAGTTCTCGAGTCCGCGGAGTGTGAGCCGGCTGGCATCGCGGTAGATGTCCTCGTTGATGTCGTGCTTGAGCCCGAGCTTCTTTGAGCGGAAGACGTAGTCAAGAATGGATGCCCCCACATAGCGCTCAGACTCAATCGTTTTCTTGAGGTTTTTCTTTGCGAGGGTGAACGCCTTGTCGGACATCGGCATGTGCTCGATAATGTTCTGGAACACCGCGATGCAGTCGTCCATCTTGTCGTTCTGCGAGATGATGAAGGTGCGGAAGGCATGCGGCTCCGTCTTGCGGTCGGGGATGGTGTAGAGTGCGTTCGCCTGATATGCCAGTCCACGGCTCTCACGCAGCTCCTGGAACACGATGGTGTTCATGCCTCCTCCGAAATACTCGTTGAAGAGTCTGATTTTCGGCACGAGCGTCTCGTCGTAGGTCTGTCCGTTGCATGAGAGCATCGCCATGTTGATGGCTTTGGAGTCGTAGTTCGCCACGAACACCTCGTTCTCATCGATGGTCTGCATCTTGTAGTGGTTGTCCTCCTTCGGCGGAATGGGGTTCTTTGGGGTCTTGTGGATGTTGTCGGCCAGCTCTACAATCTGATGAAGTGTTGAGGGCCCGTAATAGAGCACAATCTGCTTGTAGTTCGCCAGTTCCTTGATTTTGTTAATCATCTCCTGCGGTGTGGCGTTTTTGAGCTCGTCTGCCGTCGGTATGTTCGTGTAGCGGTTGAGCGGTCCGTAGGCACAGTATTCATACAGACGTGTATAGCATGACGACTGCTCCGCCTTTTCGATTTCCCTTGCCTTGAGCTGGTCATCCACGAACGAGTCGTAGATGCCTTGGTCGGGCTTGGCGTTCTTCACCCAGTCCTCGAAGAGCTGCATCGCCTTCGCCTGGTTCTCCGCCAGCCCGCTGATGATGATATAGGTCTGGTCCACATTCACGCGGATGTTGATGTTGCATGCGAGGGCATAGAGCTGCTCCTGGATTTTCTCGTTGGATAGTTTCTTTGTGCCGAGATAATTGAAATAGTCGGCAGCGTAGGGCAGCATCTTGTCTGCCTTGCTTCCGTGCTCCACGACGTAGGTGAGCGAGAAGATGCCGTTCTTCTCGTTTTTGCGGTACATGAGGCTGTTGCCGCGTTTGAGCCGGTATGACTTCACATCATTCTCGAAATCAACGAATTCGGGCAGGATGGGGTCCGTCTTGGCTTTTAGAATGGAATCGACGAACGCTGTCTGCTTGTCGCGGTTCATCTCGATAGGTGAGATGGCGGGTTTGTCGATTTTCTTCTCATCGGGGTCGGGACCCTGCCGCTTATACACACACACGTAGTTGTGGTCGGAGAGGTATTTCCTTGCGAAGTCGATGACCTCCTGCCGCTTCATCTTCTTCACCTTCTCGATTTTGTTGACCTCGTCAGCCCAGTCGCGCTCATTGATAAAAGCGCTTGCCATGCGTAGGGCACTCGACTCGTTGTCTTCCATCTCGCGCATCTCCTGGAGCTTCATGTTGTTGACGATGGCGTCGAGCGTCTCCTGGCTGAACTCACCGCGTAGCAGCTTCGCCACCTCGTCGAGCATCAGCTTTTTCGCCTCGTCGAGTGTCTGTCCCTGCTTGGGGTAGGCGAAGGCGATGAGCGAGGCGTAGTCGCTCATTCCGTCGAGATATATCATGGACTGCAGCACCTTCTGCTGCTGGTTGATGTTCTTGTCGAAGAATCCCGCTTTACCGTTGAAGAGCAGCTTCTGTATGACCTCCGCATATTCGCAGTCTTTCTCCTTCATGCCAGGGAAGCGCCATGCCACTGCCACAGCCTCGCTCTCCAGCCCGTACACCTCTTTGGTCTGAGCGCCTTTGAGCGGCTCCTCCTTCGTGTAGTGGAGCGGTTCCACGCCCGCAGAGGGTTTCCAGTCGCCGAAATACTTGGTGATGATGTCCATCACGTCGTCGGGCGAGATGTTTCCGCAGAGGCAGATAGCCACGTTGTTGGGCACGTAGTATTTGCTGAAGTAGTTCTTGATGTTGGTTATCGACGGGTTTTTCAGGTGCTCCTGTGTACCGATGACCGTCTGCTTTCCGTAGGGGTGGTTGGGGTAGAGCATTTGGTTGAGTGCCTCAAGCACTTTCCGGATATCCTGGGTGAGGCTACGGTTATATTCCTCATAGACAGCCTCCAGCTCGGTGTGGAACCCTCTGACGACCATGTCCTTGAAGCGGTTGCTCTGCACGGCAGCCCAGCTCTCCACCTCGTTGGCGGGGATGTTCTCAACGTAGCACGTCTGGTCCTCACTTGTGAATGCATTGCTTCCTGTGGAGCCGATGCCTGCCATGAGCTTGTCGTACTCGTTGGCGATGGCGATTTTCGATGCCTCGTAGGATATGGAGTCGATGGTGTGGTAGATGTCCGTTCGCTGCTGCGGGTCGGTTGTCTGCCTGTAAGTTTCGTAGAGCCTCTCGATTTCGTCGAGCATGGGCTTTTCCGCAATGTAATCCTGGGTTCCGAACTGCGATGTTCCCTTGAACATGATGTGTTCGAGGTAGTGGGCGAGTCCGGTGGTCTCAGCCGGGTCGTTCTTTCCGCCGGTTCTCACGGCGATGGCGGTCTGGATTCGGGGCTGGTCGTTGTTGACCATGAGATAGACGCGGAGCCCGTTGTCGAGCGTACAGATTTTCACGTGCCGTGTGTCGCCTTTCACGGTCTCATAGTGATATTTATCGGGTGCGAAGGCGATGGTGTCGTTCTGGGCGCAGAGGTTGATTGCGAGTGCCCATAGCAGGGCGAAAAATATTCTTTTCATTTTTGTATTTTTTTTAACAGGAAGATTCTAGGAAAAACTAGGAAGACTAGAGAAACTAGGTATACTAGGAAAACTAGGAAGACTAGGAATACTATGAGAACCTGAAAAAAAACTCACTTCACGCCTGCGATGAAACTGCGGAAGAAGTCCTCATCGACGTCGCCCATCTGGAATTCCTTCTCGGCGTCGTCTTTGATGAGCCTGATCCATAGGCTTCTGGCTTTTTCAGCCTTGGCGAGCCATTCGTCGGTGTTGATGAAGATGCTGTCGGCTGCTGTCTGCATGATGCTGCGCGCGTAGGATGCCTCGTTGTCGAGGTAGTCGTCGTTGATTTGTGAGAGGATGAGCTGTAGTTCGTTGGATGTGACCACATTGCCTTTTTTGACATCATGTACGAGTCTCTCGATTTCTTTCTCCGGGACAATCATGCCTGCGAGGTCCATCCAGTTGTCAGCTCCCACCTCGTTCGCCTCGTTGTCGTCGTCAGTTCGATTCATCACCTCATAGATGAACAACCCGATCGTCATCTCGTAGTATTCGATGCCTCTGACCGCCGCATTGCGCTTGATGGTACATCCGTTGTACTCAAGGAACTCCCCTTTGCTGCTGTCGAGCATTTTCTGGAGCAGTTGTTTTCCCTTGATCACCTGCTGTATGATATAAGGGTTGGGGAACTGGAAATTGATGATGTCCTGTCTGGCTCCTTTCGGCCGTTTGTCGCGTTTCGGCCATTTGTTGATGTCACGCCAGGTGCCGACGGTGCGGATGTTGATGCCCGGAACGACGATGGTCTTGTTCTCCTTGCCTATGACATAGGAGAAGGGCAGCTCGCTGAGGTCGGGGTGGTTCTCAATTTTACCCATAATCATGGTGAAAGGTCCGAACTGTGCGGGCCAGATGATATGTGCCCCGCTGGCGGTCTTGCTCCCTCGGTCGAGCGTGCCGTAGTGTATGGGACCCATCTTGTAGGCGTGGTTGCTCTGGTTGGTTGCCGAGCCGGCGTTGTAGAAAGAGAATTTGCCGGCGATGAGCAGCGATGCCTTATGGTGTGAGCATGAGAACGGACCGAGGAAGGCGGCACACGACTCTCCGTTGTCGAGGTAGGAGTTGGCGAACATCAGTGTTGCCTCCGATGAGTAGCCTTTGCCCACATGGACGGTCTCACCGATGAACGAGTTGTCGATTTTCGCCCCGTTGGCGATATTGGCGCCGCATGCTGTGATGGAGTTCTCGATGATGACGTCGTGTCCGATGATGGTCGGAGCCTCGTCGCTGCTTTGAATGGTGGCCTCCTCGATTTTGCTGGCGCCGTTGATTTCAGCGGACTCTCCGATGAGTACGTTGTAAATTTCCTTCGTGCCGGTGATGCGGCAACCGGCTCCGATGACTCCTCGCTCCGGCTTTGGCTTCTGCTTCTGCTCGTTGAGTATCATGTCGAACACGGCTTTGTTGTCCATCATCAGCTGTGCTGTCTGTGCTGTGAGGTTCTCGTAGAGCACGACGTTGCCGTCGCCCGCCTCGTTGAGCACGGACAGGACGTTGCCTAAAGCAAAGTTAGGGTTTCCCTGAGTTGTGATCACGCCCGCGTTGCATATCATCACGCTGTCCTTGATGTCGTAGTTGGCGATATAGCCGGACACGTTCTCTATGAGGCAGTGGTCGCCGATGGTGACGTCTTTGAGCGTGGCGTTGCGTATGCCGCATTTCACGGGGAAACCCTCTTCCATCTCAATCCGCCCGTTCAGCGATCCGATCTGGATATGCCCGTAGAATCTCACGTTGAAGATGCTGTTGGTTTTGAACTCGTCGTTATCGACGTCGATATTGGTCCAGTCCTCTGCAAAGCAGCCCTGGTCTTCCAACAGGAAGATTTCTTTTTCGGAAAGTTTGCGCATATTTGGTTTTAGTTTTAGTTCTTGGTTTTTAGTGATTATGTCGTTGTGGCTGTTGCCATTATGCGGTTCAGAATGGCTTGTGCTGTCCGACGTGAGAAAATACCGGCTCCTATAGGCATTACTTTGGAAATACGCTCCAATGACGGTGGATCAGTTCCCAGTCCTTGGCATATACACTTTTCACTATTCACTTTTCACAATTCACTATTCACTTGGAAGAATTCTTCATTCTTATCATTCCGTCAGCCCTTCTTCGTCATAAGTCTGGAAGAGGAAGTCGTTGTAGGGGTATTTCTGCACGTGGAGTTCTTTCACCTTTTTATATAGTAGGTTCTTGAATTCAGTGATGTTCTGTTTTTTTGTGGCGGAGATGAAGAAACAGTCGTCGCCGAGTTTCGCCATCCATGTGGCCATAAGCTCGTCGAGGGTGATGTTCTCCTTGGTTTTTGGTGTCAGGTCGTCGGGGTCTTTCTCCACCCATGTGTATGCGTCAATTTTGTTGAACAGGATGATGGTCGGCTTGTCGGCAGATTCGAGGTCACCGAGCGTCTTATCAACTATCTGAATCTGCTCTTCGAAGTCGGGGTGGGAGATATCCACCACATGGACGAGCAGGTCTGCCTCCCTGACCTCGTCGAGCGTCGATTTGAAAGAGTCGATGAGGTCGGTAGGCAGTTTGCGTATGAATCCCACGGTGTCGGACATCAGGAAAGGCAGGTTTTCGATGATGACCTTACGGACGGTTGTGTCGAGTGTGGCGAATAGCTTGTTCTCCGCGAACACCTCGCTTTTCGACAGCAGGTTCATCAACGTTGATTTTCCCACGTTGGTGTATCCGACGAGTGCCACACGGATAAGCCGCCCGCGGTTTTTGCGCTGGGTGGATTTCTGCGTGTCGATTTCCTTGAGCCGCTCTTTTAGCAGCGCCATGCGCCCCCGGATGATACGCTGGTCCATCTCCAGCTGGGTCTCTCCCGGTCCTCTCAGCCCCACGCTTCCTCCACGCTGCCGTTCAAGGTGTGTCCACAGGCGGGTGAGCCTCGGCAGCATGTATTTGTATTGTGCCAGCTCCACCTGGGTCTTTGCTGCTGCTGTCTTTGCCCGCATGGCGAAGATGTCGAGAATAAGCGATGTGCGGTCGAGAATTTTCACCTGCAGTTCCTTCTCGATGTTGCGTATCTGCTTGGCTGTGAGCTCGTCGTCGAAGATGACCATCCCGACCGTGTCGGGCAGATGCTGCTCTCGGGGGTCGGTGATGCCTAGTTCCAGTGCCTCTTCGAGTGCCTGGTCGTGTGCGTCCTCGCAGGCTTTGATATACTCTTTGATTTCCTGGAGCTTACCACTGCCGATATAGGTGACGCTGCTCGGCCCGTTCACGCGCTGAGTGAAGCGCCGGAGCACTTTGGCGCCAGCGGTGTCGGCAAGGAACTCGAGTTCATCAAGATACTCAACGGTTTTCCTCTCGTTCTGCTGTGGGGTGATGAGACCAACGATGACTGCGGTCTCCACTTTACTCTCTGATATTACAAATTCTTTCATGTACTCTCTAACTGTTACTCAACGGATAATTATTCTACAACGATTTTTCGAATATTTTCTGTCCACGAATTACTCGAATTTTAAATAACACGAATTTCAATTATATTTACACTGATTTCACTAATGATAGAATTAAGGTGATAAAGCGTTTTAATTGGCAAAGATAAATAAAAAAAATGAAATAATGTCATCAAACCACGATTTGTGTGTGATTCTTTAAAGAAAA
>JAEEGL013466188.1_pt1 | contig 33350 bp, 32 predicted proteins | sample 9134231 | NCBI WGS metagenome assembly JAEEGL01 (sample SAMN16246548, study PRJNA631951) | gut metagenome | biome: gut microbiome; feature: rumen; material: fiber-attached | host: Bos | place: Iran: Karaj | collected 2018-10 | reverse complement strand
TGAATAAGGATAATACCTTTTTGAAGTCGGTTGAAGATAAATCTGGGTTTTTATTTCAGTTTCTTTTATAAATGCTCTGACTTTCTCTGCAGTGATTTCATCTAAATTCTTTTGTATAGTAATATCTTTTCGTTGATTGTACTTTTCTATTTTTTCTTTAATTTGGTCAGACGTTTGATCAGATACTTCGGATAAAAAAGTACAAATAAGGTTCAATTTTTTATCAATATACTTCTTCTTATTTTTCTCATTTTCATCATCAGATAACGTTTTATCATACCCGTAATCTTCGTCTGAAGCACTCAATATATCTGAAGGCGAAACAAACAGTCTATACGTAATAATGTTAGTGGCGAGCGCAAAGCCGTTTCTATCATATATCACGCCCCTTTCTGCAGGGAGATTTACTTCGTGCTGTATGTTTTTTATAACATCTTTCTGATAGTCGTCATATTTGGTTATCTGTAAAACATATAATTTAACTATTATTACGGCAGACAAAACTGCCAGAAAAACAAAAAGCCAAAAACTTCTTCTATCTTCTTCTCTTAGTAATTTCACTTTATTCACATCCTATATGAAAATGGAGAGTATGAGCCCAATCGCCATACTCTCGATTAATTTATTGTTCTCCGCGCAGATTATTCCATGTCTTTAAGAACGACTGAGAAATGGCGGAAAGAATCGTGGAAAATGATATGTCAAAGAAACCCTCTTCGTTTTCAAAAACATCAACATCATCCGTAACATTTTTTCCGATGTATTTTTTTTCTATATCATTTGATGATATCATACCGTTCGATTTAACATATTTTTCCAGTTCAATCATATCCACGCTGGCGTCTATCTTAGAGTTAAGAACGTTTCTTTCCGACTCAAGTCTTGTGATATTTTTTCTTAACTCCGCAAGTTCTTTTGAAGATTTATTCAATTCGACTCTTCCCTGAACCATCATTACAAGAAGAACTGCAAGAATCATACAAACAATCACCGTACCTAAAATAGATTGTTTTTTTACTTTTGTTCTTGTAACTTTTTCGTTGTAGCTGTCTTTATCATAATTTGAAGCAGAATGTTTTTTCTTTCCGCTGTCAGTTATTTGTAATGATCCGTTGGATTCAGCACCAATCTTTTGATAATCCACAAGTTTGTTGCTGTCGTCCCTGTTTATTTTTTCGTATTTTATTTTACTGTAATCGAGATCAATATCAATTTTTGAACGCCTGCTTGCCATATTATCACCGTCTATATTTTTTCAATTATTCTTAATTTTGCGCTTCTGGATCTTGGATTGATTTCAAGTTCTTCGTCTGAAGGTAAAATCGGTTTTTTCGTTATTACTTTTATTATTGGTTTTCTTCCGCACACGCAAACCGGAAAGTCTCTCGGGCAAATACATCCTTTTGACAGTTCAGAAAATGCGTTTTTTACTATCCTATCCTCAAGAGAATGAAACGTTATTACCGACAGCCTTCCGCCTGAAGCCAATCTTTTTATTATAGAATTGATCGTCGGCTGTATGACATACAATTCGTTATTAACTTCGATTCGAATTGCCTGAAATGTTTTCTTAGCCGGATGATGCTTTCTTTCGAGTTCTCTTGTAGGTAATGCAGATTTTATTATATTTACCAGTTCTAAAGTAGTTTCAATAGGTTTTTCTTTTCTAAATTCTATAATAGCTTTCGAAATTAAAGGGGCAAATTGTTCTTCTCCGTATTCATAAAAAATCTTTTTCAGATTTTGCTCGCTGTAATTGTTAACAACGTCTCTTGCAGTCAAGTGACTGCTTGAATCCATTCTCATATCAAGAGGCGCGTCTGCCTGATACGAAAATCCTCTTTCTGCGTTATCAAGTTGAAATGACGAAACGCCTAAATCTACAATTGCTCCGGATATTTCTATTATCTCATATTTATCAAGAATTGAATCAATATTCACAAAGTTGTCTTTAACAGCTATAACTTTATCTGAATAATCTTTCAATCTGATTTCAATTTCACGTATTGCATTTTCGTCTTGATCAATAGCGACAAGAATTCCGCTTTTTAACCTTTTTAATATTTCAAGACTGTGACCGCCACCGCCGGCAGTGCAATCAACGTACACACCATGATTCACGTTAAGACCGTCAATTGCCTCTTTCAGCATTACGGAATAATGATTAAACGTCAACATTTTATTCTTTGCTTTGAATATAATTTCTTAAGTCATTAATGTTATTTTCCGCTTCCTGACTGTCAAAAATATTTTCGTCCCACATGCACACATAATAGAAAGCTCCGGAGCTGACAACATTTTTTGTTATCGAAGCATATTCTTTATATTCTGAAGGTAAAGCTATTCTTCCCTGAGCATCAACGTTCAGCTCTTCAGAATTAGCGCCGAGCCACGCTATTTTTTCTCCAGCCTCAATTTTCGGAAGTTTATCGATGGTCTCCTCAATATATTTGCTGAACCCATCAGCACTATATAATCTAATGCATTTCTCTGTGAGCGATTTTGTGATGTAGACTTTATCTCCCAGTTTTTCGCGAAATTTAGAAGGGATAAATACACGGTTTTTATCATCAATAGAATGACGTTGCTTGCCTATAAACCAATCGTTTACCATTTTCCCTCCACTTTCATAATATTTTTATAATGTTTTGTTGTATTTCGCTCCACCTGAATGTATTATAATTGCATATAACTACATTTTCAAGTTATATTATAATTTTTTATTTATTTTGAGATGTTTTTTTGCCACTTCAAACTTTTTTGCTTTTTTGCGCAATTTGTCAAGAACAAAAGTTCTAAATATTAAAAAATAAAAAGCCACGGTAGATAATACCGTGGTATTTTACGTAAAACTTATTATTTTTTTTCATCAATTATTCTTTTGGTGCTCGGATCAAGATACCCTTCCGTGCTTAGATTATACTTGATCATTTCCCTGACTATACTTGATGACACGTATCTCATTGATGAATTGCACGGAAGATAAACAGTGTCCACACCGGAAATTTTAAAAGTCGCCTCAGCTAATTCGTTTTCATATTCTAAATCGTTGCAATTCCGTATTCCCTTTAATACAGCATCTATATTATTTTTCTTAACGTATTCGTCAATGCTTCCTCCGGAGCAATCGACAAAAACATTATCAAGATCAGCGATTAACTCTTTAATCATTTTTTTTCTTAGTTCAACCGAATAATCGCCTTTTTTCTTCGGATTTGTAAAAATACAAACAATAACCCGATCAAATAGTTTTGAAGCACGTTTAATAATATCAAGATGTCCAAGTGTCGGCGGGTCAAAACTGCCAGAAAACAATACTTTCATTATTTATCACTCCTTATTTTGAAAAATTGCACGTATATCTTGCCGTATTTAAAATCTTTTATTTTCTCTAAACAAAAATCATCAAAATTTATAAGCCTGTCAGTCTCACATATAATAACTGAATTCTCTGAAATTAGATTTAAAGAAAGAATTGATTTAACTGCTTCTCTTATGAACTCTGAAGAATACGGCGGATCCAGATATATAAAATCCAGTATTACACCGATTTCTGATATTTTTTTTAAAGCATTCAAATAATCTGTCTCAAAAAATGTTACGATATCAGAAAGATTTGTTGTAATTATATTTTTTCTGATAATTTGAGCTGCTTTTTCGCTGTTGTCGCAAATAAATACTTTTTTTGCTCCTCGAGAGGCTGCTTCCAACCCAATTTGCCCGCTCCCGCCGAAAAGATCCAGGAAAACCGTGTTTTCTATCTGAAATTGAATGCTGGAAAAAACAGATTCTTTTATTCGTTCTTTTGTCGGTCTGGTAACGTCGTTCCCGTCTAAAGTTTGTATTGATTTTCCGCGCGCTTTTCCGGTAATAATTCTCATGATTTTCTTTCAGTTCTGAAATAATTGTAAATTGCTTCTGCATCCCTTTCCGAAATCATTTTTACAGACTTCAGTTCTTCGATCGAAGCGTTTTTAATTGTCGAAATGTTCTTAAATGATGACATCAGATTTTTGGCTTTTTGGGGGCCGATCCCTTCTATCTCTTCCAATGAGTATTTTTTTAGTGATTTGGATTTACCCTTATGCATATTTCTGATAGTATATCTGTGTACCTCTTCCTGAATTTTATAGATAAAAGAAAAAACAGAAGTGTCTCTTGAAATATCTATTTCATTTGATCCATCCGTAAGAGTTCTCGTCTTATGAAAAGAGTCTTTAACCATTCCTATTACGGGAACGTCGACTTTCAAGCCGCTCAAAAGTGACTTGATAACTCTGACATGATTTTGACCTCCATCAAGTAAAATCAAATCCGGTAAAGGCAAGTCATCTATATGAGACATTCTTCTTGTGATTGCTTCAGACATAGAAGCATAATCATCTTGAGCATTTGTAGCTTTCATCTTATATAATCTATAATCAGATTTTGAAAATGAACCATTTTTTATGCTTATAATACCCGCGATAATATTATCGTTTCCAAAATTAGAAATATCAATAGCTTCTATATTTTCAGGAACAACTTCAAGAGATAATAATTTAGCCAGTTCAATCAGCAAGTCATCTTTTTTCTCTATTTCGTGCAAATAATCTTTAGCATGAGATTCGGCAGTTTCGCGAACCATTTCGCATATATCTTTAAACTTGCCTTTTTGGGGGACTTTAACTATTGCATTTTTACCATCTAAAGAGTATAAATACTCTCTGATTAAAGAAATGCTTTCATCGCTTGCATTAAAACCAAGCATCAGAGCCGGAATATAGTCTCCTTTTTGGTATAGCCCGGAAATAAAAGAGCATGCAGTGTAATCATCTATTATAGCCGAGGCATCAAACGGGAAAAAACTGGAATCAGTAACAACACCGTTCCTGATTTTATATGATGAAATACACGAACACAAATCATCAGAATAATATGAAAAAACATCATAATCTCCCACCGGAGCGCCTTCTATCTTCTGCTTATTCCATAACTGCTTAAGAGAGCTAAGTCTATTCCTTATTGACGCAGCCTCTTCAAACTTTAATTCTGAAGAGTACTTCAGCATTTTTTCAGTCAACTTATTAGAAAGCTCAGAGTTTTTTCCATTCAAAAATAATATTATTTCGTCGATAATCTGTTTATATTCTTCAGAAGAGATATTGCCTGTACACGGAGCAACACAGTTGCCCAAATGATAATAAAGACAAGGCTTCTTACCTATATCGCGAGGAAAAATAAATTTACATCTTGCAACAGAAAACTCATTTTGAATTGTTTTTAATATATTGTAAACCGCTCCGGCACCGCTATACGGTCCAAAATACTTTGAACCGTCATTGTTTCTTCGTCTTGTAAATTCAACACGAGGATAAGGGTCTTTTATATTTATTTTGATATAAGGATAGCTTTTTGCATCCTTCAAAAGAATATTATATTTCGGCTGGTTCAGCTTTATTAATTTGTTTTCAAGAACTAACGCTTCAATTTCTGTATTAGTGAGTATATAGTCAAAATCATAAACATTCGAAACCATTTTAAATGTTTTAATACTTTTCTCATTATCCTGAAAATACTGAGAAACTCTGTTTTTCAGAGCTTTTGATTTTCCAACGTATATGATTTTACCCTTTTTATCTTTCATAAGATAAACACCAGGCGATAAAGGAAGACGTCCGGCTTTTTCTCTAAGTTCAGTTATTCTTTCCATATTATAAATCTTAAAAGCAAAAAGAGCTGCCAAAAATGGCAGCTCAAAACACAAACCAAAATGAATTATTCTTCGCAACCATTCGCAATAAGATCGCAGAGACTGTTCAACGCTTCCTCTTCATCTTCTCCGTCGGCTGTAATTCTGATATCCGTACCTGCAATAATTCCAAGGGATAAAACACCTAAAAGACTTTTTGCATTTACACGTCTGTCTCTGTTTTCTACCCAAACTGCAGACTTATATCTATTAGCCTTCTGAATAAAAAATGTTGCCGGTCTTGCATGTAATCCAACCGGATTTACAACAGTTATGTCACGATAAACCATTTGCGTCTCCAAAAAAGAAAGTGATAATTAATTTATAAAATATATTATATCAAAATTACAAAAAAAATCAATAGTTACTCCGTATGCTTTTTTGCTAATATTCAATACCTGTAACAGATATTTTATAAGCACAATTACCAATTGTTACGAAAAAATCCATACCAACAGCTACACGATCATTACCTCCCAGGTAGAATCCGTTATCTCTTTTGCTGCCTTCAATAATTATTTCTCCCGAAACGCAGTAAGTACTTTTATTTTTAGCCTTGGTAAATTCATAGGAATTATAACCGCTCTTCTCAGAAACCAGGATCATATCTGTTGAATTATCAACTTTAAATGATTTCAATATACCGAATTCCCCTCCGGAATAAAACACTTTGTCATCATTTTTAAAAGTCCCTAAAATATCATCTTCAATATTATCAATTGAAAATAAAACTCTAGCAGAATTTCCGGAAATATACTTATTGATAGCTCTTTCAATATTCGCTTTAAAGAATAACGACAACAATGCCATAAGTAAGATTATAATTATTAAAAAGTCAATGTAATTGAACTTAACCCTACTGTAAATCTTTTCTTTCTCATTATTTCTCATTATGCTTTTCCACCTTTTGAATTGTTAACGTCAATTATTATTGATTCAAACTGGCATTTTGACGTACAAAAGAAATAACTGTCCCCGATAATTAAATTATTTCCGGCAATATTATATTTTTCTTTCGAAAGAAATGCATCTGCTTCTATTTCAATTTTCAGATCAACGTATCCGGGATACAAAGCATAAACAGCGTTTCCCAGAGAATCAACCTTATCTACTTTCTCTTTATGTTCTTCAATCTTAACAGATTTAACAGATCCTATTTTTTTATTATCCTTCCATACAGTGTCGCCAACATTTAAAAAAGGTATCAAAGGTTTGCTTGGATCGGATACATCAATGCTATACTTTGATATATCTATTTTTTCAATTTTAACTGTAAAGGTAATAAATTCTTTTTCTTTTTTGGAGAACAAATCAGATAAAGACCCTTGATTATAGAAAAAGCCTACGACAACAGTCAGCAATACCGCAATTATTATGATTGTTAAGACAATTACTGCAACGTCTATTAAATCAATTTTGTTCTTTAGTTTATTTTTATTCATATCAGCTCCTATGAAATAATATCTGTATCATATTTTAAATTGCCAAAAAGATCGTTATCTCTCATTAACAAATCATTACCTGAATTTCGCAAAACACAAATCAGCGCAAGTAAAATAAACAGCAAAGATATCGAAGGCATATTTCTCCAAGTAAATATAAAAAATCCGCTAACAATCAAAGAAATGAAGCCTGCAGACAAAGCTGAAAACGTTTTAGATTCATCACTGTTTGCCAAACTATGCAATCTGATTTTTGAAGAAAAAGATATTATGAAACAAAGTATCATCAGGAAAGTGAAAGAAGCTAATAGCAATCCAAAAATTCCCTCAGATGCCAAAAGGAACGATGCAGAATTACCTAATTCTGAAATAAAAAGACTTTCGCTTAATATTATCGGAACGTTATTAATTGATTCATGCAAACTGTAGGAACTTCCTATCCCGAAGAAGTAATTATTTTTTGATATCTCAAAAGATTCTCTGAAATTATCAAAATTACGAGAAAGATAATCTGAAATATCCCTGAAAAATGATAAACCCGTAAATAAATTAATTATAAGTCCCAAAAATATAACCAGAGGAATAAGAATAGCAAAAAACGGAATTATATTTTTGCTTCTAAGCAATAAAAAAGAGCACAATCCTATGAATATCGGAATTACCAGATAAAAAGCATTTAATCCAACAAGCGCTAACGAATGAATAAATATAAGGGCTAACAATACCATCTTGCTTCTCTTTTTCTTTATCGTTTCACCCAAAACAATGAATAAGGATACCATTATCGGCAAACCGATTGACGGATCAAATAAATGAGCAAATTCGAATTTAAACAGATTCAATAGCCAAACAATAATAATTACGGATGATAACAACGAAGTAGATAAAATTAACGAATTTATCAAAAGCTCGTACCATTTTCTGCTTTTCATTACGTTTTTTATCACCAAATAAAATACAAATAAGAAAACAAATCGATATATAGAAAGATCAAGTCTAAACGAAGAAGCAGAAAATAAATCACTAATTAATAATGCCAGCAAAACAACAGAAATAATTATGTCAAACGAATCAAAATAAAAAGATTTTTTCCCGAATAACAACTTGATTAAAAATCCAATCACTATTGCAGAAACAAGAGAAAAAACAATAAAATCACTTCTAGATGAAAGCAATAAAACCGGACATAAAAATGCAAAAATCACAACACCGGATTCCTGAGAAACAAGGCACAAAATTATGAGTGATATCAATCCGGCTGCAAGAATTATATTGAAAGAATTGAAAAAACCTATAAGAAAACCTAATAATACGCCTATTACTAATGAGAGTACTGTATACAGATTAACTGAAACCGGCGCAAATCTATCCGAATCGGATTCTGAATCATATGATAAAGATAGCAACAATTGACGGCCAATGAATCCGTCAGAAAAATATGAAATAACCGTCCTGTCTTTTTTCATCATCAAAGGAACGGAAAACAAAGATATTACAAAAAGAACGGATACCATAGTTATTCCGTTACCGTTAAATCCTTTAACCAGCAAAATAACAAGTCGTGTAATAAAAGATATTATTCCGCAAGAAAAAAGCAATATACCGATCGAAGATACAGGAGAAAACCGTATATCAGAAAAAAACTTTATTATTTTTCTAATTAAAGATATTTGATAAGCAGATTCCCTTAATTTAACTCCTATAGGAGGAGTAAAATCTTTTTCTTTACGAATATAAATACTATCAAAGTTCGGTTCCAGATCTCTGAAAGAATAATCAGAGACTTTATGCTTTATATTAAATAATCTGACAAAAAAAGAGTTACTGACACTTTCTTCAAAAGTATCATAATTAAATAATTTAAACAATTTTTGAAATGATCCGGAAATCACTCTCCACAAATATTTATACAGAGGAAGATTTCTGTTCTTTCTAATTGTTTTCTTTTTGACTATTTTGGATTCATTCATAATTATCCTCTGAATTACAACAAATCAGGTCTCTTCGCTTCAGTGATTTTAAGCGCTTCCTCTTTTCTCCATCTCTGAATATCGGAATGATTGCCTGAAATCAATACGTCAGAAACGGGAATTCCCTTAAAATCAAAAGGACGTGTAAACTGCGGATATTCCAACTCTCCTGACGCAATGCTTTCATTTTCAAAACATTCTTCATCAGCTAAAACTCCGGGAATAAGCCTTGAAATAGCATCAATAAGGATACAGGCAGGCAATTCCCCGCCGGTCAAAACGTAATCTCCTATAGATATCTCTTCATCGACAATCATATCAATTACTCTATTGTCTATTCCTTCGTAATGACCGCATAGTATAGCAATATTGCGTTTTTTTGATAGAGCATATACCTTGGAATGGTTTAGCAATTCTCCTTTTGGAGACATATAAATACAGTAAGGTTTTGTTTCGTATTTTTGTGAGATATCCTCAAAACAATCATAAACCGGAGGAGCTGAGATAAGCATTCCTTTTCCTCCGCCATAGGGAACGTCATCAACTCTTTTATGTTTATCTTTTGAATAATCCCGAATATTATAACAATTGATGTCTATCAATCTCTTTTCTTTGGCTCTTCCTATAATGCTTTCAGAAGTAATTTGTTCAATAAGCGTTGGGAAAAGCGTCATAACGTCAAATATCATTCGAACATTCCTTCAATAGGTCTCAAATACATACCCTTTTCTAGATCAATTTTTACTACGTATTCTTTTACCGCCGGCACTAAAAACACTTTACCGTCTCTTCCCTTTATTTCATAAATATCAGAAGCTCCGTAATTCATGACGTCTGTTATTTTTCCGTAAAATATGTTGTTATCGTCAAAATTATATACGGAAAGACCAATAAGATCAGCAATAAAATAACTGTCTTTTTTCAATTCCGGCAAATCATTTCTATCAACATAAAGAATAAATCCTTTATAATTCAATGCCTGCTCACGTACAGTAAAATCTTCAAATTGTACCAAAGCAGTAATATCATTATACTTTTGATTTTTTATTACAGTCAGCTTTCTTAAATCATTTTCAGAACTGTCTCTGACATAAAATGTTTTAAGTGAGCAAAATATCTTTATATTGTCACAGTAGGACTCTGCTATGACAGCACCGTTCACACCATGAGCATTTCTGATTTTACCTGCTTCCAGATATTTATTCATATTGTTTTAACCATTTAAAACCTTTTAGCGTATTACTTTCGACTTCACCGATTAAAGTATATACAATTTAAGATAAAAGGTCAATAGTTTTAAATAAAAACTATTTACATATATATATATTTATGCTATAATTAATCAATTAAATTAAAGTGGGGTTTTATGCAAAGGCATAACGACGAAGAGACAAATAAGCATTGTATTCTAAATTCAAAAGATACCAGAATATGCTTTTTGTTTTCCTTAATTGCAGGTTTAATTTACATTCTCATAAATAATTTCATACTTTTATCAGTTATAGCATCTTCGCTTCTCGGTGTTTGTCTTCTGGTTAACAGAAAAAAAATTAAATTATATTTCTTTTTTATTTTTCTTTACTCATTGGTTGGCATTCTGTATTTGCTTTTTCTGTTTTTTATAATAAGATTGCAAATAGTTATCGGAATTCTGAACATTATTTTCATTATTTCAGGATCTGTTATTATTTCCGAATCAGTGTTCAGATTAAAAAGCAGATCGTTTACTATTATTACGTTGGCTTTATTATTCCTTTTACTTATTTTGACTAAAGAAGTCATCTACTATAAAGAAATACTGTTAAACGTTTTTCAAAAACCAATAAGCGCTGTATCTTCTTCTATTAGCGAAAACATTATATCTACACTAAAAAGCCAGGACATATGGAATGAATTAATCACAAGATTGTCAACTGATGATAATTCTTTAAGATCTATAATTTCTAATGCAGTAAAAATAGTGATTGTCCTCTCTCCGGCTCTTTTTTATAATCTGACTTTGCTTTGTTCGTGGGCTGGTACGGCTGCTTTCAGAGTTATAATAATGAGAAGTGAACTCGGTAAAAAAAGACTTCGTAACTGGCTAATTTCCGTTTCGACCACTTCTTCGTTAATATATCTTGTTTCATCGCTTGTTTTTATACTCTCTTTTATTGCTTCGCGTATTTTTGACTTTTCTACTCTCTCTGTTATTGCAATTTCTTTTTGCTTCATAATGCTTATCAGCGCGCCAGGCAGCGTGTACGTAGGTTCAAAATCTCTGCTGCCCAGGTTAAGACGCAACCCCGGATATATAATATTTGTAATCCTTTTACTTTTAGCTCAATGCTGCTGTAATCCTCTAATTGTATATATGTATCTTGCCTTTCTGGGTACAGTAACAATAATCGGTTCATTTCTGATAAACAAATACGGCCCTCATAACTTTAACAATCAATAATATAGAGGTAATTATGAAAAAAAATAAACGAATTCACCCCCTTGTTTTGTTGATTTTATTTACTGTAATCCCTTCTGCACTGATTCTCGTGGCAATAAAATTATTTATTCAAAAATCAGGCATTTCGAATTTCAATAAATACTATATTATTTTTGCTTTGATATTTACGATTTTTGAGGTATTTCTCTTTTTGATACTAAATAAATATCAAAAAAAATACTATTCCAACAAAAATAAATTATCTTTCTATACGCCTGAAACAGACAAAATATTATATAACAATATTACAAACCCATTAGTTGCTTGCGATCTCCACGGCGTTATTAAATGGGGAAACAACGCTTTTCATCTTATTTGTGAAAGCGCGAACGTAAAACCGAGAAAATTCGCAGAAATCACCGGCATAGGAATTGATTCGGTCATTGATTCGATGGACAGCGAAGAAACTTGTATCATCACAATAGACGGAAGAAACTACAAAATCGAAGGTATGATTGCCGGAGACTCATCGAACAGAATAATAATTACCACCTGGTACGACATAACAGAACTCCAGAATATTAAACAGGAACTCATAGATAACGATTCCTTGATTGCTTATATTTATATAGATAATCTGGAGGATCTCTCTCAGTATGAAAAAGGTCTTCTGACATCTGCCACGGCGTCGGTAGAAAAAGTATTATATAAATGGGCGTCAGATATCAACGGAGTGCTCATCAATTATGAAAGAGACCGCTATATTCTAATTTACACTGCGAAGCACTTAAATATGTTTATGGAGAATGATTTCAATATTCTCGACAAAATTCGTGAAATCAGAATAGGTGATGATTATCTTCCTGTGACTCTTTCGATCGGAACGTCGAATTACGGTAAAAATCTCGAAGAAAAACGAACTAACTCATTCAACGCTCTAAAATTTGCTTTAGCCAAAGGCGGAGATCAGGCAATAGTTAAAACCGAGCAATTCAATTACATTTACGGTGGAATAACAAGAACCACTCAGAAAAGATCATCAATTAAATCCAGAACTATAGCTCGTATTTTATCATCTAAAATATGTAAATCGTCTAATGTCCTTATTATGGGGCACAGAAATCCCGATTACGATTCGATTGGTTCTTGCGTCGGAATTGCAAGATTGTGCATGAATCTCGGAGTTAAATCCAACATTGTTGTTGATAAAGAATCCGATACATTCAGAAAAGCGGCAAATTCACTTTCAGGTATATCCGAATATAATTCCATATTCATCACCAAAACTCAGGCATCTTCAAAAATAGAAGATAAAACAATTCTTATTATTTGTGACGTAAATAACAGTAATCAATTAGAATTTTCCGATTTGGTTAAAGAAATATCAGACATTGCCTACATCGATCATCACAGGCAAACAGATGAATTCGATAAAAATCCTGTAATAAGCTATATTGAACCGTCAGCCTCATCAGCAAGCGAACTAGTTTCTGAAATTCTTGAGCAAATTGGAGAAAATATATTAAAGCCTCAAGAGGCAAACCTGATGTATGCAGGAATTATGCTCGATACCAAAAATTTCGTGTTCAACACGGGAATCAGAACGTTTGAATCTGCAAGATACCTCAGAAATATAGGCGACCCAGTTGACGCTCAAAGCCTGTTTAAAATAGATTTGTCTGAAATTGAGCGTGAAAACAAATTCAGAATTTACGATGCATACAGAAATATTGTAATGATCACAGTCAACGACTATCCGGACAATGATAACGAAGATATAATCGTTGCAGCCAAAGTTGCCGATAAAATGCTTGGAATAGAAAATATTCAAGCATCTTTTGCAATTCTGAAACTCAGCAATTCATTCAGAATATCGGGAAGATCAAGCGGAAGTATAAACGTTGAAAAAATACTCAGAAGGTTGAACGGCGGCGGACACTATAATGCCGCAGCTGCTCAGATCAACCATGAGGAATCATTAGGAACAGAATCAATAGTAAAAATGTTGAAGGATTCAATTGATGTATTCCTGGATACAGAATCCGAGAGCGAAAACATAGAATCATAAGGAGTTCAATATGAAAGTAATTTTAAAAGAAGACGTTAAAACAAAAGGGAAAAAAGGAGATATAATAAACGTCTCAGACGGATATGCAAGAAACTTTCTGTTTCCAAAAGGCCTTGCTGCTGAAGCAACCGCAAGCGCAATAAATGAATTAAAATCAAAAGAAGCTTCGGCTAAATTTAAAGCCGAAACCGAACGCGCTGAGGCTGAAAAAGTTGCAGAACAAATAAACGGGACAACAGTCAGATTGATTGGCCAGGGCGGAAATGACGATAAATTATATGGATCGATTACTTCAAAAGACATCGCAGATGCTATAAAAAGCAACTGCGGTCTGGAAATAGATAAAAGAAAAATCGTATTAGAAAAGCCAATTAAAGCATTTGGCGAATATTCGCTGGATATCAGATTATATCCTGAGGTAATTGCTAAAATCAAGGTCGAAATCGTCAAATAACAATTCAGGAGGCAGTTATGGCTATTATCAACAATATCAAAAAAGAGCCTTTTTCTCTTGAAGCTGAACAATCTCTCCTCGGATCTATTCTTATAAACCCTGAATCATTTAATGATATAGGCGGATTTATCACGGGAGATGAATTTTATCTTGAAGAACACAAAGAAATATTCGACGCAATGAAAAAATTATTCAAGGATAACAAATCAATTGATTTCGTTACTCTTGAAAACAATATATCTTCTTTGGAACTGTTTTCATCAGAACAGCCGGGAAATTATCTGAGAACAATAGCGGAAATTGTCCCATCAGCGAACAATATTAAAGATTATGCCAATATTGTAAAAGATAAGTATCTTCTTCGAAAACTCATTCAAACCACCGGAGAAATAACTGAAGAAGCATATGCCGAAAGTTCGCCTGCTGAAGAAATCATTAACTCTGCAGAAGCAAAGGTATTTGATCTTGCGCAAAAAAAAGACCTCCGTGATTTGAAACCAATAAAAGACATAATCGTTACAGCATTTGATCAAATCAACGATTTCGCAAACAAAAAAGAGGAAGCGGCAGGTCTTTCAACAGGATATTCCGGACTAGATAAAGTTCTTGTCGGATTAGGAAAAAGCGATTTTATAATTGTCGGAGGAAGGCCCGGAATGGGTAAAACTGCGTTTGCATTGAATCTTGCAGCAAACGTTGCAAAAAGAACCGATAAAGCAATTTGTATTTTTTCTCTTGAAATGTCTAATGAACAGTTAGTAACAAGACTTCTCTCTTCAGAGGCACTTGTTGACGGTACGGCAATAAGAAGCGGTTCCCTTTCAAGTGAAGACTGGAAGAAATTGGCAGCTGCTGCAAGTTCTCTTGCTGAAACCAATATCTTTATAGACGATACTTCAAGTATTACTGTAACAGGAATGAAGTCTAAACTCAGAAGAGTAAAAAATCTCGGTCTCATAGTAATCGATTATCTAGGACTAGTTGGTTCTGACAAAAAAACTGAAAACAGAGTTCAGGAAGTATCCGATATTTCAAGAAATCTGAAAATAATGGCAAAAGAATTTAACGTTCCTGTAATTTGCTGCGCTCAGTTATCAAGAGACGTTACAGGGAGAAAAGACAGTAAAGTTCCTGTTCTATCCGATTTGCGTGATTCCGGAGCTATAGAACAAGACGCAGACGTTGTTATCTTTTTGCACAGAAACGAATACTATAACAATGAAACCGACGAGCCTGAAAATCAAAGCGTTGCAGACATTGTTGTTGCTAAAAACAGGCACGGAGGCCTGGGTAAAGTTCAACTTGGTTGGAATAAAATATACACCAAATTCATCACTCTTGACAATATAGTTCCAGAGGCATAAAGGTTAAAAATGAAATCATTTAACGATTATATTCTTACCAAAAAAGCAATGGCAACTATTAAAGAATACGGTATGTTAGATAGCATATCTTCTATTGCGGTCGGCTTTTCAGGTGGATATGATTCTGTCGCGTTACTTCACTTTTTAAATGAATTATTGAAAACGAAAAAAATAAAACTATATGCTATTCACGTTAATCATGGTATACGTGGAAATAATGCAGACAGAGACGAATCATTCTGTATTGATTTTTGCAAATCTTTAAATATAGAATTATACAGGTATCACATAAACGTACCCGAAATCGCTGAAATCGAAAAAAAAGGAATTGAAGAAACTGCAAGAGACTGCAGATACAATTGTTTTAAAGAATGTCTTCTTATAAATAAAATAGACAGAATTGCGGTTGCTCATAATTCTAACGACAATCTTGAAACAGTTATTTTAAATTTGGCAAGAGGATCTTCATTAACCGGATTATCAGGCATAACTCCTTCAAGAGATTTTTTAATCAGGCCGTTTATAGATTGCTCAAGAGAGGATATAACAGAATACGTTGACGGGAATAATCTTCCTCATACAGAAGATGAAACAAATAACGATATCAATATCAAAAGAAACTTCGTAAGACACAGTATTTATCCTTTAATGTGTTCTTTAAATCCAAATGTACTAGAACACGTTTCATCAACGTCAAAGCAGGCAAAAGCAGATGATGATTATTTATACTCTTTGGCCAGCAATTATGTTGCCGAAAGAAAAGTTGATATTCTTAAAGCATTGCCTGACCCTGTTTTAAGAAGATCGATTGAGTTAAAATACAAATCTCTTTCTAACGGAAAAGCCCTTTCTTCAAACGGTATAAACTCAACTATCAATCTTTTAAAAGGCATAAGCAGTTCCGTTTCTTTAGAAAATTCGATAAGAGCTGTTATAAAAAAAGAAGAATTATATTTTGAAAACGACTGCCGAACTAAAGAAAAGATTTCGTACAATTATACTCTTGACAATTTTGAAAATTATATTACCGAAGACGATTCTTATTTGATAGTATCTAATTCGCTGGATGAAATAAAAAATGTAATAAAAGAAAAACAAATTATTTACAATTTGTTTATTTATAAATCGATAGATTTTGATAAAATAAAGAGTCGAAAATTGTATGCTTCCTCAAGAAACTATGGAGATACGATTTTTTACGGAGGCTTGACAAGAAAAGTCAAAAAGTTATTTTCGGATAAAAAAATACCTGAAAGCAAAAGAAAAACCATACCGTTAATACATTCAGGCGAAGACATAATATGGATACCCGGATTTCCGGTTTGCGATATAGTCAAGCCGAAAGATAATTGCGAAAACCCACTATATATCTGTTATTTAGCAAAAAACTGAAAGCCATGGAGGAAAAATGAAGGGGAAATACAGAATCTTCTTATACATAGCACTGCTTGTTGTCGTAGTTATAATTGCAGCATCATTATTAGACGATCCTAATACTATCGATACCGACTATTCAAAAATAGTTGAATACTTCAACAACATCGAAAGCGATGATGCAAACGCAATTGCAATCAAGACCTTTAAACTGAACAGCAACAACAAACTTACTGCTACCCTTACAGACGGGAAGAAAATTAGTTATACGATACAGGATCGAGAAGTATTTCTGTCTGACTGCTGGGAAAATGCAAAAAAACTCGGAACCGGGAACTATGATTTAACCGAGCCTACAACATTCCCTGCCTGGATAGCAATAATACCGTATCTGCTTATTGCAGGATTGTTTATTTTCATGCTTATATTTGTAATGAGGCAATCAGCAAATATAAACGGAAAATCAATCACCAATTTCGGAAAATCACATGCAAAAGTATCAACAAACAATAAAACAAAAGTACTGTTTTCTGACGTCGCCGGAGCAGACGAAGAAAAACAAGAATTGGTTGAAGTCGTTGAATTCTTAAAGAATCCTGACAAATTTACTAAGTTAGGGGCAAAAATTCCCCACGGAGTTCTCCTGATCGGACCTCCCGGAACCGGTAAAACACTGCTCGCAAAAGCAGTTGCAGGTGAGGCAGACGTTCCCTTTTATTCAATTTCAGGTTCTGATTTTGTTGAAATGTATGTCGGCGTCGGTGCTTCCAGGGTAAGAGATTTATTTGAAACAGCCAGAAAACATCCTGCATCTATCATTTTTATAGATGAAATCGACGCAGTCGGAAGACACAGAGGAGCCGGTTTAGGCGGAGGTCATGACGAAAGAGAGCAAACCCTTAACCAATTACTCGTTGAAATGGACGGATTCGCAGGAAACGAAGGCACTATAGTCATGGCAGCGACAAACCGCCCCGATATTCTCGACCCTGCTCTTCTCCGCCCCGGAAGATTTGACAGGCAGATCACTGTTAATTATCCTGATATAAGAGGACGTGAAGAGATACTTAAAGTTCATGCAAAGAATAAGCCATTTGAAAATGACGTTGATTTGTCAACAATCGCAAAAAGTACTTCTGGCTTTACTGGCGCAGATCTTGCCAACCTTTTAAATGAGGCCGCTCTTCTTGCAGCAAGGAGAGGAAAATCTTTGATAGGAATGAACGACATTGAAGACGCTACTATGAAGATCATTGTCGGGACACAGAAAAAATCAATGAAAATCAAAGATGAGGAAAAATATAAGACCGCAATTCATGAGGCAGGTCATGCGGTTCTAATGCATTTACTCCCGACCCAGTCCCCAGTTCATCAGATTTCAATTATCCCAAGCGGAAAAGCGCTCGGTTATACGTTGAACTTGCCTAAAGAAGACAAATACAGCATCTATAAGAATGAACTTTTCGAAGAAATCACTGCACTTCTCGGCGGAAGAATTGCCGAATCGATTTGCTTCAACGATATTTCAGGAGGAGCATCTAACGATATACAAAGAGCGACTGAAATTGCAAGAAAGATGGTTACTCAGTTAGGAATGAGTGATTTACTCGGAACCGTAACGTACGGTACCGGTCATACAGAGGTATTTCTCGGTCGTGAACTCGGTGAGGAAAAGAATTATTCTGATAAGACTGCATATGAAATCGATGAAGAAATACGTAAGATAATCTCTAATGCATACGCAAAGGGTGAAGAAATTCTAAGAAACAATATAGATAAATTAGAATTCATAGCGAAGTTCCTTGTTAAAAATGAAACGATGGATGAAATTCAATTCAATGCTTTAATGACAAGCGAAGTTCAGCCTACATTTGAAGAGCTCGAACAAATGATGGATGAAAGAAGAAAGAAAAGTATTGAAGAAAACAGAATCCAGGAAGAAAAAAACAAATCAGAAATAAAGAAGGAAGCTGAAATTCAAAAAGATAATTCCGAATCAGAAAATGAGACTCAATCTTCTGATAAACCCAGAAATTTCTTCTCTGAAGACTAATTTACACGCCGGTATCCAAATGGTACCGGCGTGATTTTTTTAAACGCTATTTTATAACATAATAAGTATTGAAATTACGCTAAATTATGATATAATTATAATCAATAAACTGGAGTAGAATTGACAATGAAGAACTTTATAAAGAGATATTATAAACTGTTTATATTAATAATTCTTCTTTTTATTCCACTATATATAGCTGTAATTAATTACTATTCATTAAACGTAAACCCTGTAAATTTGAACTCGGTAAATCAAATACAGCTTAAATCAGCGGGAAAGAAGCCTTTAGAATATGATTCTTCAACAGAAGAAGGCGCTAATATACTGAATATATTCAATAATATACATTCTACTTCAAGAACCTCCGAATCTCTTCCATCCGATCTTGATACTTCAGATTTTATTTCTGTTATTTATAAAAATCATGACATTGAATCAGAGTATAAATATTATTTTTCACCAACAAAGCCAAGCAACAGTTATTACGTAGATCCAAACGGCAAAGTTTTCAGGATAAGCGCTCAATCTGCAATTAATTTTCTTGACAGTGATTTTTCACAATGGCTCTATAAAGGTGCAGAAGTACCAATATTATCAGTTTCAGACAATTCCGTTCTTCCAATTGAAGCAGAATGGAAATATAAAAGTTACAGCAATTTGTTCCATAATGTTGACACCCGTTCAAAAGCAGGGCAAATATTAGAATGTTCTTACAAAAACATTTCAATATTGTTTAATAAAACTCCCGAAAAAGACACAATAAATATTACTGATTCAAAAACAGAAGAAGTCCTGTTCAACGGGACCATACAGGATTATAATAATGAAAATCCTTTTAAAAAGTACGTTCGAAAAGACAGTTCTTATAATGTTAAAATCGAATCAATATGGGAAGATTCTCCAAATTCCGTTTCATCCGGCCATTTAGTTTACGATTTCCAGATAAACGTCATTTTTGATCCTGACGCGACGTTCTGGCTTAATGAGAATAATATTGAATGCGGAGACTTTGTTATACTATCAGGAAAGTATTTTGAAGAAATCGAAGGCATCTCAATATACGTTTATCCCGATATTAATTATCATCCAGTTTTATTCACTGACGGAGACTACGTAAGAACGGTCATTCCCTTTCCGTTATCATTGGGGTTGACTTCCCAAGACTACGTTATAACAGTAGATTACCACGGCGTACAGACAAAGCTTGATTTGCAAGTAAATCCTATATCAGCTCATCTTGCAAGCAAAAGATACAACTATGGCAATAAAGTCAATATTTCTGCCAGAAACGACTCAAGTATATCTGAATTATCAGATTTTATCTATAATGCGGAATGTGGAGACGTCATTTATTTTAACGGAAGCTTTACATTACCCGAGGAAAAAAACAGTCGCGCTAATTTCGGAGACACTGTAAGCAATAATGGAGAAATAGATAGATTTTTATCAAACGGTATGGCATGGGTTTGTTACTCGGATGATAAGATATATCCAACAAATTACGGAAAAGTCATTGCTGTAGGAGAGACTGAATACGGCGGAACTACTGTTATTATCGATCACGGATTAGGAATAAAGTCTGTTTATTACAGTATAAAGAACGTACAGGTAGAAGTAGGAGATAACGTATCGCCTTCTACTGTAATTGCTTACGGAGGAGGTCAAAAAGGATATACTGACGGTATTACAAGTTATTTCGAGTTATACGTGGGAAGAGTTCCTATTTCATATTATTCCATAGTATCCACCGGAAGAAACAAACAAATAGTCTATAACGATATCGAATAATTATATTATTCACTAAAATAAAAATCGTCGGATTTAAACCCGACGATTTTTTATTTTTTTGAAGATCAGTATTCTGTACGCTCAAGAACAGTTTTTTGAAGTTCAGGAGATAATCTTATAAAGAACTCGCTGAACCCTCCGATACGTACAACAAGATTTTTATGATTTTCAGGATAATTTATTGCATCAATAATTTCATCTCTGGATAAGCAAGAAATCTGAAGTTGAATACCGCCTTTTTTAAAGAACCCTAAAACTAATGATTTGAGAATTGAAGGAAGATGATCTTTACTTAACCTTATGTTAGTAATGGGCGTTCCGACAACCATATTCAAAGGCATTTTGGCAACAGAACTGAGCATCGCTGTGGGTCCGGCAATATCATGGCCGTGAATCGCACCCATAGAATCACATAAAGGATCACCGCAATCCCTTCCGTCAGGTGTTGCTCCTATATTTTTCCCTGCGTCTGCATAAGTTGTAAACTGAAGAGAACCGGGATAAAACTTTCCCGAAGGATAACAATCAACAATATCGAAACAGCTATATACTTTCTTCGCAAAATCAAATGCTATACTGTCGGCGAGATCATCATCTGAGCCGTAATGATGGCATTTTTCAGCCATTTTCAAAAACATTTGGTCTCTGTTATCCATTTTTTCGATGAATTCTTCAGGAGAGTAAATTTTATCATCGTAAACCAAAGTTTTAATCACCGGCAAAGAATCAACAACGTTAATCATACCAGCAACGTTGATTACACTCCAATAATATCTAGCTCCGCCGTCATTAAAATCTTTGCATTTTTCAATGCAATCGTCCACAAATAAAGTATGAACAGGCTGCGGCCGGTACAGAGCTCTCGTTTTCCTGTAATTATTAACTTTTTTCAAAACGTCAACTATAGTATTTCTTATTTCAAGCAGCAAACCCTCTTTGAATGATTCAAAAGTTTCGTGATATTTAAAGTGGTCGCGCAAATATCTGTCAAAAATAAAAGTAAGATTAATTCCCGCATCAGCGGAGCCGACGTTGGATAATCCTTCAAGCATAGTCTCAGTACATCCGCCGAACGCCAACTTTTTCAAATCTTCTTCCGATATATCAGATCTTATTTCTTTTAATTTTTTATAATAAAAAGCATAGTTGTACAGAGCAGGCTGACCGCAGCTTGTCATAAGAGAATTTTTAACTGCATCCCAGATATAATCAGGCATATTATCTTTAACAAGCAATTGTAGATTCGGACGCCGACAGTTTTTTATTGCAGTTATGCACTGAACAGTTAACTCGTTATAATCAGGTCCCAAAGCACCTGACCATCCGTCGTTGACGTCAACGTGGCTGAACAGTTCCTTCAACAATTCAACGACGTTTTCTCCGTTATAATAAGGATGTAATCCCCTGTCAAGAGAGCCAATATCATCACAACCGTCTACGTAATAAATAAAATTCCACGCTACAATCGCTTCATAAATATTCCGAGGAGTATTATTCGGTACATATTCCAATGCATCAATCAAACATTGATTTGCGTTACTGTTTTTTAATAATTCTATGCAGCGAATCCGATACATTTCAATGCCATCCAGCATCAATAACATTGATTCTTTAAACTCCTGATCAGAAAGAGCCTCAATTCGCTTTCTGTAACCGTTTAATCCTTCCTTAAGGATCCTTTCGTAATTAGGAAAGCAATGAGTATAACCCGCTCCTCCGACAACGTGCACGGTATCAATATCCGAAACTTTGTGCCATTCATCATAAAAAATATTATAACATTCTAGATTCTTTTGCGATAAAAGGCCCCAATTGCACACGCAAGTATAAGAATAATCAGGAACGATTGCTATTGAAGAATTATATAAACTTCGTCTTATATTATGACCGCAAGGGTATAACTCTCCTCCGTCATAAGGGGTAAGCACGGCATTTTCCCAAAATCTTTTATAAGCATTTGAGTATCTGTAAAGTTGAGATTTGTCGTTAAATTCAAAAAGACCTGCTGCAAAAGGTTCACCGTATGATATAAACAAATCATAATAATTCATAATACATTCGATTAAATCTCACGCCTTCCGTCAATGGCGCGATATAAAGTCACCTCATCTGCATATTCTATATCAGATCCGACAGGAATACCGTACGCCAAACGAGTAACTTTAATATCATATTTCTTTAAAAGATTAGTTAAATATACTGCTGTAGCTTCGCCTTCAATAGTCGGATTAGTTGCAATTATGATTTCATCAATCGTCTCTGTTGCAATTCTTGAAAGCAATTCTTTGATTTTTAATTTATCAGGTCCAATGCCGTTCATAGGAGACAAAGCACCGTCAAGAACGTGATATTTTCCATGATATTCACGTACTCTTTCAATGGTCATAACCGCTCTGGCATCCTCTACCACGCAAATAATATTATCGCGAGTTTTATCAGAACAAATAGAACATTTATCTGTGTTTTCGCACAAATTATTACAAATATTACAACGCTTAACGTTTGATTTCATATTCGAGACTGCGTCTAAAAAAGACGCAACTTTTTCTTCATCCCAATCAAGAACCGCCAAAGCATACCTTGTAGCAGTTTTTTTACCTACTCCCGGCAATTTACCGAATTCGGATATCATTTTTTCAATTGTGGGAATATAATCACTCATATCAGAACAGTCCGGGCATATTTAATGCGCCTGTTATTTTTGAAATTTCTTCCTGGTTGACGGTTTCAACTTTTCTTATCGCCTGATTAACTGCAGCAACAATTATATCAGAAAGTGTTTCTGTATCGTCAGGATCAACTATTTCCGGTGAAATATCAATACTTAATATTTCTTTTTTACCGTTAATCTTAACTGTAACCATTCCGCCGCCTGCCTGAACTTCATATTCTCTTTCATCAAGTTCAGCCTGCTTTTCCGCCATATCGGACTGCATTTTCTGCGCTTGCTTAAGCATATTCTGCATATTGCCTGGACTGCTGTAACTCTCCGGTATTCTTGATTTCATATTTAATAACTCCTTTAAAAATTAAAAATCTTCAAAAATATCTTTCTGTTCACTATCAAAATTTTCAACAATTAATTCAATTGAATTAATATTATTTCCGAAACTATTGACGGTGTTAATAATCTCCTCAGAAACGCTGCTCTTAGAGATAAAAGAACTGATTAAAGGTTTATCAGTTTTTAATACTAATGTATCACCCCTGACAAACGCCTTTGATGATTCTAAAAAGGCAGTAGCTGACGGATTTGACGTTTTATAAACGTCACATATTTCTAACCAGTTGTTAAGCGGAACCAACTCTTTCAAAGACCCGGCATCCGTCATTTTGACTTGCTTTTCCGTATTCTTTTTATCATGTCCTGCCTTTACGGAATTATCTGATTGCTCAACCTTTTTTACTCCACTTATGATAATTTTATTTATTTTATTTTCAACTTCATCAATTCGCGCAGCAAGAGACTCGTTTGAATCACCCAAAACAGGATAGCATAGTTTAACAAGAGCCATTTCAACAGTTGACCTTTTATCAGCTCCCCTTGAAATTGCAATACACACCTCTTCTATTACTTTTGAATGATAAACAAGCGTTGAATATTTGAAACCGGAAGCAAGCCTTACTATATCGGCAAATTCGGACTCTGAAACATCAAGAACAGTTCTCGGAAAATCTTCATATTTGTCAGAATTAAAAATACGCTGGACCATCATATCCCTGTAAAACTGATACAGTTCGTTTACAAAAACCATTAAATCGATAGAAGATGAATACAAAAACGAAATCTCATCAAATATAATTTTAGCATTGTGATTTACAATAGCTCCAACAACGTTAATCAAACGTTCCCTTCCAACAACTCCGGCAATCTCCCCTACTCTCTCGGCAGTGATAGACTCTCCGTCTGCAGCACATAATTCAAGCAAACTGATAGCGTCTCTCATTCCGCCCTGAGCAAGTCTTGCAATCAAAAAGGCACCGTCATAAGTAAGATCTACAGATTCTTCTTTTGCAATAAATTGCAATCTATTTATAATAACATCAGAAGTAATACGTTTAAAATCAAACTTCTGACATCTTGAAATAATCGTTGCCGGAATCTTATGCGGCTCAGTCGTAGCGAGAATGAAAATAACATTTTCAGGAGGTTCCTCCAGAGTCTTAAGTAGTGCATTAAAAGCACTGTCGGAAAGCATATGAACCTCGTCAATTATATATACTCTTTTACTTAAGGAAGAAGGAGTAAAAATTATCTCGTCTTTTATATCTCTGATATAATCTACTCCGGTATTACTGGCAGCATCCATTTCAATAACGTCAAGAGAATTTCCAAGATCAATTGATTTACAGATATCGCAATTATTGCAAGGATTCCCGTTAACACAATTACGGCAATTAACCGCCTTAGCAAGTATTTTTGCGCAAGTAGTCTTTCCTATTCCTCTTGATCCACAAAAAAGATAAGCGTGATTTAATTTTGATTCAGAGACTTCATATTGAAGTATTTTAGTAATATGATCCTCTCCGACAACGTCCGAAAAATCTTTAGGACGCCACTTTCTATATAACGCCTGATGCAATCAAATCACCCCTTAATTAAAATTATAAAGAGAGCATAAAATAGAATCATACACTGCCATTCGAATATAACATATATGCGTTTAATAAAACTCTTGCTCCAAACAGGCTTACCTACAACACAGAGACTTATCTGCTTAATGCTGCTTGGTCCCCCACCTGACATGGTTCACAGATGTCAATCGTATAGGGCCAATTCATCAACGCATTATATTTTATGACTGGCCATACATATCATACCCTCTTGCCAGAATCCACCCCTGCTACAGCGGATTGCAGGTTCAGGGCACCGCTAACTCCCCGGCTGGTATGATCCTATTTTATGCTCTCTTTTTATATTATATCACATCAATAGAAAAAAACAAGTTAATTGAAAAAAGAACTAAAAATTACTTAACGATGCTTTTCAAATATGCATTAATGAAACCGTCAATGTTTCCATCCATAACAGATTGAATATTAACTTCTTCATACCCTGTTCTGGTATCTTTGACAAGAGTATACGGCATAAACACATATGATCGTATCTGAGCTCCCCATTCAATATTTAACTTAAGACCTTTAATATCATCAATTTTCTGAAGATTCTGCTGTATTTTTATTTCCATAAGTTTGCTTTTCAACATCTTCAGTGCTGTTTCTTTATTTTGAAGCTGGCTTCTTTCAGTCTGACAGCCAACAACGATCCCGGTCGGAATATGAAGAATTCGTATGGCAGAGTCTGTTTTATTTATATGCTGACCTCCTGCGCCGCTTGATCTGTGGGCGGTTATTTCAAGATCTTCACTCTTAATCTCTATTGTTCCGTCATCCTCGAGTTCAGGCATAACTTCAACTGATGCAAAAGACGTATGTCTTCTGCCTGAAGCGTCAAAAGGTGATATTCTCACGAGTCTGTGAACACCGTTTTCGCTCTTCAGAAAACCATATGCATTAAGTCCTTCAATTCCGATCGTAGCAGATTTTATTCCAGCTTCGTCTCCGTCAAGCCAGTCAAGCAATTTAACAGTGTAACCGTGTTTTTCACCCCATCTTGTGTACATTCTGTATAGCATAAGAGCCCAGTCCTGTGCTTCTGTCCCTCCCGCGCCGGGATGAAGCGTAAGAATAACGTTATTTGCATCATATTCGCCGGTCAAAAGCGTTGAAAGACGCATTTTTTCTATCTCTTCTTCTATCTCTTTCTGTTCGTTTAATACCTCTTCTGTAAAGGACTCATCGTTTTCTTCAATAGCAAGATCTGCCAGAGATAAAGCGTCGTCAGTTCTTCGTTCAAGATTATAAAAGTCTTCAACTTTTGATTTTAATTGCTTTATCTCCTGAAGGATTTTTCCGGAACGAGTTGAGTCTGACCAAAAATCCGGTTCAAAAGTTGTCTGCTCAAGCTCTTCTGTTTTTGTTTCAAGTGTTTTTATTTTTAAAGACTGACCCAACTCATTAACATCGTTTTTTAAACTTCTGAGTTTCAATCTGGCTTCTTCAAGTTCTATTATCATTTTTTCCTCTCAAAATTTCACCTTGTTTTTATTGGATTATAACTTAAAATTTCTGTTTTTATAGAGCTATCGATAGCAGAAATTATTTTTTTAAGATAATTCAATACCGGAAATTCAGTATAATAATGTCCTGCGGTAATTACGTTAATACCCAAATCCAAAGCGTCAACCATTGAATTATAAGGGATTTCACCGGTGATAAAAGTATCTGCACCGTACTTCTTTGCAGAAAGCAGGAAGTCTTTTCCTGAACCGCCAAGTACCGCTACTTTTTTAACAGGCATTCCTGAATCTACAGTCTGTAAACAATCGGAATTCAAAATATTTTTTACGTTTTTGCAAAAATCATAAAACTGTATCGATTCAATCAAAGACCCGATTCTGCCTATTTTTTCGTTTTCAGGACCAAACCTTAAAATATCAACCAATCCGAACAATTCTGCTAAAACGTCATTGACGCCTCCATCTACAGAATCCAGTCTAGAATGAAAAGATAAAACTGTTACGTCGTATTTAATCAATTTAAATATCTTATTAATCCTGAAATCCTCATAACTTAAGGAAGATACGCTCTTAAACAAAAGCGGATGATGTGTTATTATAACGTCAAATCCGTTTTTTACAGCATAATCCACAACCCTTTCAGTAACATCTAAAACAAGCAATACTTTATGGACTGTTCTTAACGTATCGGAGCAGCACATCAAACCGTCATTATCCCATTCAGCAGAATAAGAGCCAGGTATCACGGAATCTAATTTTATATATAATTCTTTAACATTCATGTATTATGACCTAAATAAACTCAATTCATTCAGAACGGTTTTGTGATAATAAGTATCCAAATTTCCTTTTTCAAGTCCGGAAATAATCTTTTTTTCTTCTTCAATCAACCTGTCAGTCAGAAGAATACAATTATCGCTTTTTCTGACTCTGTTGACCGGACCTATAAATAAATCAACCATATCATAATCGAGCTTATTTCCAATAAATTTTGCAACAATAATCTGGTATAGTTTATCAATCTCAGAAACAATATCTTCATCAACAATTGAAAATCCGGAATCAAAAAGCCATTTTCTCAATTTATCTGCCATTGTCATTGGCTGAAGTATAAAATTAACGGTATTATTTTTGGAAAAAAGACTATTATCAATAATAGATATTATAGTCTCGCCTCCCATACCTGCGATAATAACGTCATTCAGATCCAAATTTTCAAGCTGTTTAAGGCCATCACTTTGTATGAGAGTGATGCTGTCATTGCAATTATAATCTATTATATTTCGTCTTGCCCTTTTAAGCGGACCAACTGCAACGTCAGCTGCATAAATCTTTGAAGAAATACCATTTAATGCGAGATAAATAGGTATAAAAGCGTGATCCGTACCTATATCAGCAACAACGCTATTTGCTCTAACCTTATCGGCAACAGACAAAAGACGTCCTGAAAGTTGAATAGTTTTCATAAATTATTCTTAAAAAGCGAACCTAAGGGTTCGCTTTTTATTTATTTTCCGCTTTCTTTAAAATACTTATTGATTTTTTCAACCAAAGCATCAGCATCCGTATTATGAACAAGACATGCATCCTCTATTGATTCTCCTCTTGATGCAGGACATCCAAGGCAGTGCATTCCGATTTCAAAAAAGAATTCGGCGGTATTTATGTCATAATCCAGAACGTCGCCAATTAAAGATTTTTTCGTTATTTCCATTTTATATTTCTCCTTTTATAATATATTATTAAACCATTGTTTCAGATAACTGCTTTCCGCCCAAAATATGAAAATGCAGATGTTTAACAGACTGACACGCATCGCTTCCAAAATTTGATACCACTCTGTAACCGTTTTCCAGCCCGCATTTCTTAGCAATCAATGGAATAGATTCAAAGATATGCGCAACAACAGAAGAATTTGAGGAGTTGACCTGATCTACAGATTCAATATGTTTTTTCGGAATTACAAGCACATGAACGGGTGCCTGAGGGTTTATATCATAGAATGAATAAACGTAATTATCTTCATAAACCATTTTTGAAGGGATTTCGCCTTTTATAATTTTGCAAAACAAACAATTGTCATCAAATTCGGGTTCAATAAATGCGTTTTCTATGATTACCGAATTATATGGCTTATCGTTGTTATCCGTTCTGACTTCTGCAATTTTATCTACAACTTCAATTCCTTCAACTACTTTGCCAAAAGCAGCGTACTGACCGTCAAGAAAACCGCAATCTGCATGGCAGATAAAAAACTGTGAAGAAGCACTGTTAAAATCTCTTGATCTGGCCATTGAAATAGTACCACGTTTATGTCTTACGTTATTTTTCACTCCATTAGCGCTGAATTCACCGATAATATTACTGTCAGCCGAACCCATTCCCGTTCCTGTAGGGTCACCGCCCTGAATCATAAAGCCGGATATTATTCTGTGAAACGTCAAACCGTTATAAAATCCAGAATCAACGAGCTTTTCAAAATTGGCTACAGTTTGCGGAGCTTCATCAGGATATAGTTCAAGTTTTATCCTTCCAAAATCCTTTATATCTAATACAACCATATTATCCTCTCCTATCATTGAATTATTTGAATCTCTTCTATAATCACGTCAGACAAAGGTCTTGACGTAGACTGATCAATATCCACAGAAGAAATTCTTTTTACGACATCCATACCGGAAGTCACACAACCGAAGGCAGCATAGTTTCCGTTTAAATAGCCTTTCTGCTCTTTGTCAGCGCACATTATGAAAAACTGCGAAGTAGCGCTGTTGTTCTGGCCGTTTCTTCTTGCCATGGATATTACGCCTGTAACGTGGCTGATCCTGTTCTGCCTTCCGTTTGTGTAAAATTCTCCGACAACAGTTTTCTGATTTATATCTCCGAATCCGTTTCCGGCAGGATCACCGCCCTGAATAAGTAAATCAGGAACTATACGGTGTATTAACAAGCCATTATAAAAACCACTGTTTACCAAAGAAACAAAATTTTCAACAGTCTCGGGAGCCTCATCAGGAAAAAGAGCCAACTTAAAACTGCCAAAATCTTTTATGGTAACTTCAACCATAACTGTTTTTCCAAAGTCAAAATCGTACGGGCTGTAATACTCTTCGATAGAGGTTTTTTTTGCTTCGCAAGAAAAAAGACTAAAAAGCGTTAAAAGGCACAGAATTATACTAAGCGTTTTTTTGAAAGAAAGATTATTTTTCTGTTTCAAACACATAATTCTGAAGCGAGATATTGAGATTGCCGTTAAGAGTTCTGAGATCGTCGATAAATTCTTTCTGATTCATACCTTTTTTTAGAATAATATCAAACGTGATGTCAAACATCGTGCCGAAGTTTGTAGATTTCACTTTTTGCAGAACCCAAAAAGAAAGATATTTAGAGAAAACGTTGTCAAAAACTCCGACGTAATTCAGGCTTTCGGGAATAGTGATTTTCAGTCTGAGTTTTTCAGTTCTAGGGGTAGCAAATCCAATCAATTTAAGAATTATCAGCAAAACTGCAAAGAGTACAGTTAATATAGCTGCGACTAGAACGTATCCGGTTCCTGCAGCAATTCCGACAGCAACCATTGAGAAAATCAAAGCAAGATCGCGAGGATTGCTTTGAGTGGTACGGAATCTAATAAAAGCGAGAGCGCCTGCAATAGTAAAGCCGACCGCCCACTTGTTATTAACGCAAAGAACAAGCGACGACATAATAACAGGCAAAAGAATAAGAGTAACGGCTATTCCGTTTGAATATCCGGTTGTTTTATTTATAAACAAATAAACAAGAGATATTACGATACCGCATACCAAAGAGACGCCGATAACCAAAAAAAACGACGCAATAGTGAATTCGCTGCCAAGAATACTGTCAAATTTCATTTTTTAAATCCTCCGAATTATTTCTTCCCAGAATTCTGTATTCATATTCTTTTCCGTATTTTGAAAAACTCGTATTGAAAATACTGTTTTCCGACAAATAATGAGCAAGCCATAGCGGGAGACAGTTAGGTATTTTAATTTCCATAAGAATGCTATTGTCAGGAAGGATTGATTCTCCGTCAAGTCCGTATTCAAAAGTCGGATTATTATGTCTGACTATTATTTCTTTGTCAAAAGTAACCCTCAGTTCCCTATCCTGTTTACCAAACATTGCCATCCTGCTGTATGAGACAAAAACAGAAGGCGCAAGACCGGGATATCTGACAAACATCTGAGAAATCTCTTTGGCCACCTGATTATCAATATACGACGCATTTTTAATTGCCGGGGCATTTCCGGTCTCTGAAAGATATTTTGCTTCACCGTAAGTCATGACCGCTCTGCGTTTGGTCACACAACCGTCATATTTTTGTTTTATTTCAAAAAAAACTCGCGAATCATCATTTTCGGGCAGAAAATAAGAACGCAATCTTAGTTTCTCTTTATAAATCGGCTTTTGAACCGATCTACCAATCAAGATATTATCCGGAGTATCATAGTAAATATTCAGCAGTCCGTAACTTTTCTCATCTATACAATACTTATCAAAAGTCATATAGTCGCTGAGAAAATCTATTGTCTCGCGGTATTGCTTCATATTCAGCATATACTTCTTTTCGTATCTTTTAAAAACAGAAATCGGCAAAACGTCACCTCCCTGTCATCTTTCAATTACAGTATACATCCACATTATGAATATTTCATGAACATTTGTTAAAAGTATACATTAATTTAAAATATAAATGAACATTTTGACACAAATTTAATTTGCAATTAACGAAAGTAAATCATTTATGAAATCCGCCGATCTCGGATTCCTGAATAGCATTTAGGATACGATGAGTAAATCCTTTATTTTCAAGTTCTGCAGATTTTACATATTTGTGGACAGTTTCGCGGGACGTCTTTTTATTTACCGGACATCCGGATTCAATAACGGGCAATTGATTTTTAGATGCAAAATAAACGATATCTTTTTCCGGACATTCTACAAGCGGTCTGATAACTTTCAAATCAAAATCCACAATTTCAGTAACAGGAGAAAAGACGCCAATTCTTCCTTCATATGACAAATTCATAAAAAAAGTATCAATAACGTCTTCTCTGTTATGCCCAAGCGCAAGTTTGCTGCAGTTTGCATTTTTTGCAGCTTTATATAGCTCAAATCTTTTGAATCTTGAACATAAAGCGCAAGGGTTACTTTCGTGTTTTTTTAAAAAAACGATCTCTTTTATATCTGTTTTAACTATAGAATAATCAACGTTGATTTTTTCAAAAAAAGGAACAAGTACAGAGTAATCATCATCAAAACCGCAATCTACAATTACGGCAAAAACATCAAAATCGTAATCTTTAAACTTTGAAAGATAATAAAGACCGGTTAAAAGAGTCAGTGAGTCCTTTCCTCCCGAAACTCCGACTGCTATCTTATCACCTTTTTCAATCATACCGTATTTATCTACAGTCTTTCTAATATGCGAAAGAATATAGTTTATATTTAGAAAATTAATCATTTGTCAGATTCAAAATGTTCTGAGCGGCAGACATTATTCCTAATTTTCCGCTTTCATACGTCAGACCGCCCTGAAGATAAATCAGATACGGCGATCTGATAGGTCCGTCAGCTGACAGTTCAATCGAAGATCCTGAAGTAAAGCATCCCGCAGCCATTATTACTTTATCTGAATAGCCCGGCATTTCCCAAGGAAGCGGGACAGCAAAAGAATCAACCGGGCTCGCTTCCTGAATACCCTTGCAAAAGGCGCACATGTTTTTCTCATTTTTCAAATATATTGATTGTATAATATCATATCTAGGACCAGAATATCCGGGATTGACCTTAAACCCAAGGCTGTCAAAAACAAAAGCAGCTAATTTAGCAGTTTTAAGCGCCTGTGATACAGTGTGAGGAGCGTAAAACAGACCCTTATAAATGCTTTTGTTCTGATTAAGAGTTGCTCCGACTTCTGTACCGACTCCTACGGAGGTAAGTCTGTATGAGCACAGCTCAACTGCCTTTGCAGTTCCTGCGATATAACCTCCGCATTCTGCCATTCCGCCGCCCGGATTTTTTATTAAAGATCCTGCAATAATATCAGCTCCGACGGAAGTGGGTTCAACAGTTTCTGTAAATTCTCCGTAGCAGTTATCAATCATTATATATGCACCAGTCAAAGGCTTAACGAAATCAATAACCTCTTTTATCATATTTACTGATAAAGTAGGTCTGTCAAGATATCCTTTAGACCGCTGAATAAAAACAACCTTAACCTTTTCATCAATATTATTTTTTATTGATTTAAAATCAAAAGAACCGTCGGGAAGCAAGTCAACCTGTCTGTATTGTACTCCAAAATCCAAAAGAGAGCCGTTACCGGTAGATCCTGATATTCCGATAACTTCCTCAAGAGTATCATAAGGCTTTCCTGCTATTGAAAGAAGTACGTCTCCCGGCCTAAGTAATCCGTACAAGCCAATTGCGAGAGCCTGAGTACCGTTAACTATATTGTGTCTGACAAAAGCTGATTCGGCTCCGAACACTTCGGCATATATTTTGTCCAATTTTTCTCTTCCGACGTCATTATATCCGTATCCGCTGGAACCCATAAAATCCGATTCCGCTACACGGT